>AUXO016197284.1_pt1 | contig 10395 bp, 8 predicted proteins | sample 768731 | NCBI WGS metagenome assembly AUXO01 (sample SAMN02715735, study PRJNA202380) | gut metagenome | biome: sheep rumen | host: Ovis aries | place: New Zealand: Palmerston North | reverse complement strand
GCAGTTGCAGACATACTTCCCATCAATTCAGCTGCATTGGTGGTGGTAGAAATGAATATATCCACAAAATTTTTTATAGCATCAAAGTAATTAGATCTACCAAGAATAATATCAGGTTCATCAAAAAAATTTTTAAAATAATCCATAAATAGAATTAAATATTTCATTCCATAAAATTCAATATAATCATAATATCTATTTACAGAATTAGCTTGAGCTCCATAAATATATCCTATAATATAATTAGAAGTATCTTTTAATGTATGAAAATGAATTAATGCACTATCAGAAAATGCGCAACCATTATTTTTTAAAATCAATTCTAAAATTGATTCTTCAGACATCAATTTCCCGATAATATTTTCTTTATTAAGACTTAACCACTTAAATTCATTATATATAGAATCATATATCTCATATAAAGAATTAGAATCTGTTGCTGTTATCATCTTATTACTCCTTATTCATTGGATTATCTAATTTAGGAATATCATCTTCTATATCATGAGAATCTATATATTCAGAGGAATATTCATAAATTAGTTTTCTTAATGGTGTTAATGGTATAAAACCTTCTCTAGTTGGAAACATCTCATACGTTTGCCCACAATTTATACACTGTCCTACGCATATATGCGTATCTTCTTTTGAATCTATAATTTCTCCTTCTTGATTAGTTAAATAGTATGTAGAAATTCTTTCATTTACAATAAATTGTTTACGATTACATTTAGGACAAGAACCTTTTGGTAATGGAATTATTAATTGTTTGCTCATGGTAATACCCACCTTTCTCGACAAAAAATAATACAAGGGGTGTATAGAACACCCCTTGTTCTTATTATCTTGTCGGATGAGTATATTTAATCTTTCTAATATCGCCTTCGATTACTACTATAGCATCTGGTTTACTATCATTAAGATCCTTCACTATTGAAGTATATCTTTTTGGAGTGCCCCTAACAACTACAGTTCCAAAAGAAACATTTTGGCCATATAGTTTTTGTCGTAATGCTTCTTCTTCTGACGAATATACGAAATACCGATAATAGAGAGATTGACTATTATTTCTTGCAGCCATATTTATACACATCCTCCTAAGATTTATATTTATTCTCTAGTCCAGAAAAATACTCCATCTCCAAATAAATCAAATCCATCTATATATTCTTCATGCTGAATTGCAAAATTCACCATAGCAGATATATCTCTAGCGGCAGATAATGTTTCATTTAAAGATTTAGTATTATTTTTTTGTTTTATTAATTCATTATCTTCAAGTAATCTATACATTTGGATCTTACTATCTGCAGCTCTATAGATATCAAATACTTTAGTTATATCTTCTCTCCATGATGATGGTTCTTCATATTCAGTGAAATGTCCATCGTAAAGATTTGCTAATGGACAAATTGTTCCAGATATTCCAGGATCTGAATTTGAAGAGCTATCTACGTCAACTCTACCAAGATGAGACGGATGTATTGATCTATACGCTCCAGATATTGCATTTGATCTTTCGCCTATACCAGATATGCCCTTATAAGTATATTTTAAAGCAATAAGTGAGTCAATATCATTAACGCAGTTTTTATAATTAACTAATTGGCACCTGGTAATTGCTGTAATAAGATACATAGGAGGAATCTGTATTGCCTTACGAATTGTGGCTAAATCCGCTCTATCATCTTTGTCTGATATACGATAAATTCCTTTAGCTATTTTATTTGCATAGTAGCTTGCAAGGTATTCAGCATATCTGACTTTTTTGGTAGATATATCGAGGTTATCTTTTTGCCGTAAAGCATTAAACTCGTACATCATCCATCTTAGCACCCTATATACATCAGCTTTATCATCATCTGGTAAATGAAGATCATGTTTAGTCATTTCATCGTAAATAAATTCCAAAGAATTAAGAATATTTGAACCCTTTTCAAATGTGGTGTCTATATTCTTATTGGTAAAGTCTTCGCCTAAAGATTTTACCCATTGTCTTCTTTCAAATACATTATTGAAAGATATATCTTTAGAATAGTTTATGATAGTATATACAGTATATACAAATGACTGAAGAATTTGAATAGAATCATAAAGCTGTTTAGGAGCTACAATAAACATATCCTTTACTGGGAAGATATAAAATTTATCTTTATCAAATTGTGATACATCTTGAAGAATAAACACATCAGAAATTTTTAAAAATTGCATTAATCCTGTAATGCTAAATTTAGCTAAAAGATATTTCATAAGCAATAAAGATTTCCTAAACATATTTGCTACAAAATATGTTATTGGAATTTTATTACCAGTTATATCTGTTATGGTAGAATTATATCTATAAACTCTTATAGGCATAAAGATGGTTTTAAAAGTTATAGATTGTTTTTTAGCATTTTTAGCAGCAGAATTATTATATGTTGATGCATCAACTATCTGGTACATAGCTGAATATATATTACCGTTCAATTTAAAATAAAATCCGTCTACAATACGAGGAATTGCTATATATACAGGAACAATATCGGAAACCAATCCATTTTTCTTTTCATTAATTTGTATAAAATACTCGATCTTTATAATCTTAAGAGCAGAGCTCTTAAGATTGATATATGCAAATGGATTATCCTTCTTCTTTGAATTTGAATTGGAAGATTTTTTGGAATCTGATGATTTGCTATTCTTATTTATAATTGCATCCTCATATTCCCATAAGATATGATTTACATCATCATAATTTTCTATTACTTCAAATGATTGTATTTTAATTGTGAAATTAGAATTTCTCTCACAACTATATACCACGTAACGTATTGCATTTATAAGATCATCATCGGTACGATTAAAGAATTGATCATTAAATGCAGGACGATATTTTTCATTGTACTCATGAATTAATTCACGTTGTTTCATTATTTTTTATTGGCCTCCCTTCAGTAAGATCTAATTTTATTTCAGTTCCCATTGGGTTGGCCGCATCTTCTTTATCCCGTAATGTTAGCTCACAAGCTATATCAAACCCATCGCAAATACTTATCATTTTAGCCAATGTAATAGTATTGCCTTTAAGAAGACGCATATCATTTTGAAATTGATCGAACCGATCCTCATATGCTTTCTTATCTACTTGCTTTGAGTTGATAGCTGTTTTCAAAGCCCTCATTTCAGGAGTGTCTTGCTGCGTAATATTTAGAGTAAAAATATTATCTTTACCGCTTACCATTAGATCCTGTTGAATATCTCTAAGCAATGCATTCTTCTCTAATATTTCTCCAACATCTTTAACGTTAGTATAATCAATAATTTTATCAGTAGAATACTCACTTTCATTTTTAGGTTTAATTATAGGAGCAAACATTTGATTTTGCTTATAATAAATACCAGGACCCGTATCGGTATTTGGATTTCTTAATGGTAAAACAACCCCAGCGTCTTTTATTTCTATAGCAGTGCTGCGCATACTATAAAGATCTGAGCGTTGAGTATATTCATCCATATCAATGACTGAATATAGCCTTCTTTCTAGTTCAACCTTTTTCATTGCTACCACCAATCCTTTTATAAAAATAAATATAGGGGTAAGTTTTCACTTACCCCTATAATATTTAATAACAAATCAGCTAGTTATAAGTATTTATTACATATCAAGATCTACATCTGACTTGATTATCTCTTTCATATGCCCATCCGGAATAACTGAATATACTTTTTCTCCGTTTTCAACGGCAACGGATGCTTTGAAATATCCAGGCATTTCGATATCAACGATCTGTCCATCAATTGCTTCATGATCAAGAACCTGCATAAGCGTATCAATAATAAGCAGGCAAGAATCATAGATATAGATTTCTCTAGTAAACTCAAAGCTTCCGATATCATATGCGGTCTTATACATAATGCTCTTAAAAGCATCGTCCCCTACAAGGAATTTATTGACTTTCTTACGCTTTTCAAGATCGTTAATATCATCTTCGTAGAACGTCATTGTATATGACCAGTTTCCTGCTTCATCAGGATTTTCATGATTAGAATGATATTCAACCACTGCTGCAAACTTAAACTGCCCGCTTGTATCCTGAAGAATAAGAGCTACTGCCTCATCTTCTTTAGATACCTTCCTATGAGACAGATAACAAGATACTCCAGCAAAGAATGCTTTGATTAGACGCTCTGGATAATCATCATTAACATCGATTGCATAACCCATAGATCCGATATTTACTACAAGAGCCTGATGCATCTCTGTATCCTCATAGCTCTTATTTGCCTGCATAGGCTGGAGGATGTTGAATCCTCTAATTTCATCAATATTGTGCATAATCTGTCTGAAATTGGTGTTCATAAAATTCTTGTTCATTTTTATTTCCTCCATAGAAAATATTTATTAATATGCTTTATTGCATACAGTACTATATTATGCAATTAACTTTTTGTTTACTTAGTTGTAAAACTTTACATTTCTTTAAAATTCTTTAAACTCTATATTTAGTGCTTTAAAGAATTCATCAACTGTCATTATTGGAATGCCATATTTATTTGCTTTAAGCATTTTACCAGATGTGGAATTTTTATCATTAGTTAATAATATAGCAGTATCCTTTGTAACAGAATATTTATCAGAGCAATCATATCCTGTCATTGTATTTATCATTTCAATTATTACAGGATCTCTAAATCCAGTTAAAGCTACTTTAGGTTTAATAACTGCATCTTTACTATTGAGAATTCGCATGTTATGTAATATATAATCAATATCAGAAGCATAAGTTGTAAAACCTTCAATAATAGCTTCAACTGTTTTCTCTCCCATTCCAGAAATCTGTGTTAGATTAGTCATAAGTTGCTGAGGATTCATTTTAAATAACAAATCTAATGGATAAACTTTAAGAATTGTTTTCCATTTTTCTTCTGCCATTCCATCAAAACTCAGTGCAGCCATAATCTTATAATCTTCTATAGGAGTATTAATGAGACTAACTTGATAATTTATAAATTTGTCTGCTGTAACTGGACCAAGTAATTTTTCAAGCATGGAATAATCATATACTTTAACAAGTCTATGAAAATCAATTAAATCCAAAGCCCTTACAGTTTCCTCAGAAAAATCTTTAAATCCAAGTCTATCAATCATATCTACCATTCTAAAGATTCGTCTTTCATGACAATTAAGATTTGGGCACTTAGCGGATTTCATAGTATCTGAAATAACAATTTTAGAACCACAATAAGGGCATACTTTTATAAATTCTTCAGGCGCCTGAGTTTGCTCTAATTGTCTGTTATGAGCAGTATCTGGTTTTGTAACATAAGATATTACATCATTAACATATTCAACATCAATTTCACAACCCTTAATAAGTTTAAGCTCATTAAACCTTTGGAAACTATGAATTGTCTGTTTAGTATGAATAGTACCTATAAATTCCGCTGGTTTAAAATGAACCATTGGAATTACATCACCAGATTTTCCAATATTATAAGTATATCCTAAAAATATAGTTCTAACTTTTCTAGGATTAAATTTGATTGCCATCTGATACTTATTAACTGAGTTTACCCTTCCCAATAATTTAATTTTGTTTGGATCTGTAAAACTAATTACAACACCATCAATCATATAAGGAAGAATACTTCTTATAATTTCGGCAGACTCTGTAAATTGTTTTACTTGAAATAATATTTCTTGATAGTTGCCTTCAAATTCGCAGAATCTATTATATTCTCCAGTATTATAATACTTATTTAAGAATTTTAATTCGCTTATCCTATCCATTTCTAATGAAGTAGATAATGGAATTAAAGTAATATAATCTACAAATTTATAGGCATCAGAACTACCAAGCAAGCCAGTCATTGCATTTCTGGCATTCTTGTATTGTTTTCCGCGAACCTGTCCAAGAAGTTCAAGGTTTCTTCTAGTCAATACAGCTTCAAATTTAATGCCAAAACTCATGTCTGTTGGTACATTTTTAGCATTATAGAACCTATAATTTTCAAAGATTGGAGTTAAATCTGTAGCAATATTTTCTGCTGTATCTCCTCTTGATAAGGCTGATATTATTCTATCTCCACACACTTCAGCCTCTACAGATACGCCATCATATTTTAACTCACCAATCATTTTAAATCGCTCATTTATTCCAATAACTCCTTGAGATAAACAAGGATGAATATAATCCCTCTCAAAAATCTGTACTGCAGGGTTATTATATACTCCCTTTTCTATCGCATCATTATTTAGAACAAATTTACATTTATCCAAGGTTCCAACAAGCTCAGGATATTTATGCTCTGTATTAATCAACCTCTTACTTATAGGAGGACGATTAACAGTATAAAGTAATCTTGGTCTCATCGGTTCTATTGGAGTAAACTGAGAATGAATATCTCTAATAAATAATTTAGAGTCTTTATCCTTTTCAGTTATTGTTGTATAAAGTTGTTTAATATCTTCAATCTCATTAGATGGAATTTCATTAAACTGAATAGGCTCTGCTCCAACTTGATAATTCGGATTATATTTTTTAAGAGCCACAAGAAGCTGATCATAAATTCCATCATCTAATGGTAAGACTGTAATAGAAGTATCATTATACATTATATTGCTGATCCTAATAATAAGATCAGCAATATAAATATCATAATCATTCCAGCATGTTTGACGATTAATAAGATCTATAGCAGTGTTACTAACTAGCACACCAAAATCAATCATCATCACATTCTGTAAATTCCGCGTCTTCAATTCCATCAAGGATTTCTCTAAGATTTGTTTTATAGACAGGTTTTCCATCTTTAACCTCCCTAATCATAAGATTCTTATACATAGGATTCTTTTTATACTTCCCTTGAGCAAGTACAGAATATTGGATATCTAAGAGATCATCATTGCCAATAATTTCTCTAAGGTTTGTTTTCGGTACCCAATCTTTAGGATGTACTGTTTTATATAATATATTTTTCAAAAGTGGTTTACTCTCTTTAAGACGCTTACTAAACACTAGTCTAAGCCCCATAGTCTTAAGAAGAGCATTAATAATTTCAGCATTTCTATTTTTGGAGTCATAATCCAATTGAATATTGATATCATATGGATTACCAATGAGTAATTCTTCAAATAATCTTCTTGCTTGCGGAGAAGAAGAATATAACATAAGATTCATTACTACATATTGCATCCCCAAATGAGATAAATCGCCAGATTCCATGAAACCAAACATAATTGGCGTCTTAGTGAATTTAGTTTCATATATCTTATTTGCTTTAGAACGTGTATTTAAATTCTTCAAATTAGTTGCAGATAAAGATGTTACAGAGAATTTTTCTTCAGCATACTGTTTCAATCTATAATTATAAATTTTACCTACGACTAATCTTCTTCTAGATGGAACAAATCTAAGATTTCCATTAGAATCTTCCATTGGCATCATTACTCGATATGGTTTAATAAATGGAAAATGATCATATATCTGCTGTATTGTATCTATATTTATTGGAGTTGTAAACGGAGGAGTTGATAAAATAATTCCACCATCTTCAAATATAGAATCAATAAATAATTTACAATCATCTTCATCATACTGATCTATCATATTATAGATCATATCAGCTTGATCTTTATCTACCATAGATACAAATTCATACCAAAGTTTAAATTTCTCAGTATAATCTAATTTGGCCATTTGAAAGAAATCCATTAACCTCATACCAATAAAAGTTAATGATTGTTCATGCAACTGACCAATATTTTCTCTATTAATGCAAGTAGATTGATTTTTAATTATTTCAACTCTTTCTCCATTGTCAAGTATAGGCATCATATCGTCAGGAAGAATCTGTGAAACTACGCCTTTACCGCCATATCTATCCGAAAGCTTATCTCCTGCTTCCATAAGAAGTGGCTGCATTACTGTGACTTCAATAATTACATTATTAAATTGCTTTTCTTTGAAAAACTGCTTACCCATGATTGTATCTCTACAAGTTGCATATAACTCTTGTAAATTATAAGTCATAGGTTCATTCATAGCAATTGGGCTGATTAAATCGTATACTTGTTTAGAGAAATTAATTCTCTCTTGATAGTATTTATATAATTGCTGATTATACGTAGAATCCCCTAAAGATTCTGGATTGTTGCAGTACACATCAATGTCTGCAACATATCCATCCATAAGGATGCATCTATCTGAAATCATAATATCTCTAAGTCTTTGTTGAGACAGGGAGAATAAAATATTTTCATTTTCTAATCTTCTAATACCACAGAAAATGCCATTTTGAATTTTTTGTCCAATATCCGGAAAGGTTTTATATTCTTTAGTTCCTGGCTGTCCGTAGAGATTAAGAAGAATATCATTGTCGTTAATAGTTATAGACGTGTTTTTAATAAGATTTGTTTCAAGTTTTTTAGCAGCGCTCTCTGAAATAATAATTGAATCTTCCATATTTTGTGCACATGAAAGATACATTGTTATCAAGTTTACTCCATTAAGTTTATTACCATATTCATCAAACCCTTTGGATGTTTTGATGATTTCTTTATCTCTGATAACCGATCCTATTTCAAGATTATCTAGTCTAGAATTATCCCACATATAACCATAAGATTCTGTACTATGCTTATATGTAACCCTTTCAATAACATCATATATGCCGGTGTCAATATTTCTTATAATAAGATAATAATGATTGTTATTAAAAGAAAACTTATTAATCTTAAATATAACTTCCCAGTTACCTTCCGCTGCAATGAAGGAACTAGATTTTTCTCCAAATTTGGTTTCATATCCTGTCTGAACCATAGGTACTTCTGGTTTTGCAGGAATCATTAAGTGCTCAACATGGATTGATGACATTAACGCCCTCGATCCAGAATTAGCAGGTCTAAATGGCTGCATTAAAGTCCTACCAAGCATATAATCTTTACTTGGAAGATCCTTCACTGTTTCATTGATTTGTTTATCAATGTTTAATACATTCATATCATTTTACCCTCCTTGAAAAGGAATAGAAAGTCGTGAAGCTAGAAGGCTTCACTTTCTATATTATCAAAGATATAATATATCACTATTTTCTAATTTATAAAGAAAATAACCGTTAGATTTTTAGTGCAATAATTGTACAATAAAATTTAGGAGGAATTTTATATGAACAAAAAGATTTATCTAACGGTTATTTCTTGACAGAATTCACTTTACAGGTCTAACACCTGCAGTGCGAGCTATACCAAGATCTCGTGTTCTATGAATAACTGTATATAACTTAACCTTACGAGTCTCTCTACACTTTCTCTCGATATACTCAGTTACAGATGATACAGGAATCTTCCATACGGAACCTACTTTAAACGAATCTATTTCTCCAGATGTAAGAAGATTGTATGCGGTATTTTTACCGATGTTAAGCATATCGCACAACCCATCAATTTCTACAATATAAGGAGCGATATTTGTTCTAGTATTAGATTCCTCTTCTTTCTTTCTATTATCTTGACGCATAGCGTTCTTAAATGTATTACCCATTGGATCACGCTCCTTATTAAGATGATTTATTTGAATTAAATTGATTAAGCAAAGCTTGATATGGAGATTCATAACCAGTTTGTTTTGTTTCATCCTCCTTAATTCTATTATATTCCTCAATAAGAGAATTTGTAAGATAATCAAAGCAAACTTTATAAAATTCAGCCCTAAACTCAGGATCTGAATATAATAATGATTTAAATGCTTTTTGTGAGAACTTCTTTTCACTATTAGGAAGCCTTAAATATGCTCCAGCACCTTCAAGAATTTTTTCTTCCTTAAGCATAAGCATAAGACTTAAATCAGCATCATAACCAATTTCCTGATTAAAAACTAAAGCGCATCTAGCCCTTGAAGTCTTATTTGTTCTTGATTTTACAATATCAATATTAATAATACTTCCAGTTATTCCAAACCCTTCATCATCTTTTAATTTACTCTTAATATCCAGCCTAAAAATATTATTCTGAATATATGCCAATGACTTTCCTCCAGAAAGATGTTCATTTACTTTAAGATATGGAAATTCAGGCTTCTTAAGCATAAATCCAGTATTAACATCTACAGTTATATGATTAATGAGAAACATAATTATATTTGCTTCTCTACACAACGGAACCATTTTTGTATAGTATTCTGAGTTTGCCTTAGCATTAGTAGCCCCAGTCATGTTATTGGTTAATTCACTCTCTGTATTCTTTTGGGACATAACCATTTTTACAGAGTCAACCACAAAAATAGTAGGTTCAAACTTATAAATTTCGTTTCCACCCATATCTACCATTCCGGTATCATATAAATAATCATCTGGATTTTCTACTTTAATATCATGAACCATTCTAACACGTTCATATATAGATTCAATAGTTAT
>AUXO013129682.1_pt1 | contig 10395 bp, 8 predicted proteins | sample 768731 | NCBI WGS metagenome assembly AUXO01 (sample SAMN02715735, study PRJNA202380) | gut metagenome | biome: sheep rumen | host: Ovis aries | place: New Zealand: Palmerston North | reverse complement strand
CGTTATTTGAAACTCTAATAACAGGCAAACCAGTTGCCACAGCAAGATACCTTGTCATTAAAAAATGTTGATACCCAGCAACAGACCACTTCATCCAAGCGTCATTAACGACATTAACAATTAGTTCACCACGTTCTTTTAAGCTTTTTGTTTTTTCGCCAAAACCTTTATCATTTTCTTCCTTTGAAATTGTTGCAAACCTTTCCTTTAACAACCTTCTATTTTTACTTATGTTTGTCTTCACATAATCAGGAAAAATACTTTCATAACAAATGATTGGATAAATTATTGGCAAATCGCGATAAAATATAAAATAATCATTCTCGCCATCTATTGAAAAATCAACCATTCCGTTGGTCAATGTACGTGTTAAAAATGGCATAAACTGCCTCACTGGAATATACTCTCCAAATGGCACAAGTTTTTGTTTTTTATAAAGCGAGACAATATGCCCATCATTATTTACTGAATAAATAACATTGTAGATTGCCAACCCTTCTGAATAAATTCCACCAGCGAGCAAAAGAGATTTATCGTTGCCGACGACTCTACCGAGTGCTTTTGATGCATTACTGCCGCTTTCCATATAAAAACTTATAGCATTTTCTGGAAGAATTTTAATCATATCCCTATTGCTCCGTGCTGTCCAAGAAATCAATTCTATATTTTTATTCAAAATCTCTACAGCATCACTGGAAGCATCCATTTTTGCAGGAATATTTGGTTGCGAACCGATTATTGTTTGAGAAAAATTTTCTGATTTTGAAAACAACAAAACAGCACCTCCTATCAAACAATTAACAAGCCAAAAACCAGCAATCAATAAGCATAACAATTGATTTTTTTCATTTTTTTCTCCAAAAAAGAAAAAATAAACACTCAAAACCAAAGCCAAAAACAAAATTGAATATAAATCAATTCCAATAAGCCGTACAATTTGAAAAGCAAAAGAATATTTTACAAAATGACCAAAAAGCATCCAAGGAAAACCGCCAAAAATCAAATGCCCACGGACGTACTCACCACAAAACCAACATATAAGAAAAACTACAAATAAACTCAAATCATAATTAAAACCATCTCCACCTTTTCTTCCTTTTAACCATAAAAATCCGATGCAAAAAAATGGAACAAAAAATAAAGACATCAAAAATGGTAGTCCCAAAATTGCAAATGGAGTTAACCAAAACAAACTGCCAAAATCTGTCGTTAAAGGAATAACGAACCACCAAAAAATACTTACAAAATAGCCGAACAAAAAAAAGAAAATAGTTAATAATTGCTTTTTTATACCACTATTTTTTTGTTTATTTAAAATAAACATCAGCGAGCCAAAAGTTAAAGGTAAAACTAAAATAATGCTAAATGGAGGAGAAGCGAAAAAATTAAATAAACCAATCAAAAAGGTATAAAAATAATGCTTTTTTTTTGATGAAAGCGAATTTTTGATTAAATTCCTCCATTTTCTTCTACAAAAAGCCAAACACAAAAGAATATTTTTAATAAAAACTTTTGATAAATTACGACTAAAAACCTGCCTCCGAATGAGTTTTAAATTGAAGAAATTAGAAGCACCAATAGACATTTATAGAAAATCAAAAAATTATACAATAAAAGTCAAACCAATTACTCATTTAAAGCATTAAAAAGAGCGTTTCCTAATCGTTTTTTAAAGTTTTCAATGTTTAATTTTTTTAAAGCTAAATCATTTTGGTAAACTTCTTTTATCATTTTCTCAATAGAAGAAATTTTTACATCTCCAAGCCCACAAGGATTTATAAAATCAAAATAAGATAAATCGTTGTTATAATTTATACTTATTCCGTGAATTACAAACCCGTTTTTTACTCTCAAACCAATAAAACCAAACTTTGCAATTTCTCCGTTTTTTAAATTTTGACACCAAAAGCCTCTTTTGTCTTGCCGTGCAAAAATACTTATGCTACTTTTATAATCATTGCTAACGCTAAACTTAATTATCTCCTCCTTGACACAATCCACGACGACATTTTCAACATTTTTCATAAAATCGCCAATTGTTTTATTGTGTCTTTTTAAATCATAAACAAAATACACAACAACCTGCCCTTTTCCATGCCAAGTCCAGAGCCCACCTCTGTCGCTATAAACAACTGATACATTGCAAATTTTTTCTTTCAATGCTTCGCCGACATTCAAAACACTTTTGCCGGCCGTATAAACATCCTTGTGCTCTAAAATATAAATTTTTTCTTGCACCTCAAGCCTATTTTTATTTTCTACACAATCAAAAAAATTGGATATATCCTTATAGTTAACTCTCTCATTTATAAAATTGAGATGCATAAAATTATTGGTCTGTCAAAATAAACTCATCCGCTTGCGAAAGTCCAAGTTTTTCTCTTGCAAAGTCGTCCAAAAACTCCAAATCAATGTCCTTTCTCATAATTATTTTTTCCAAAAAATGCCTTTCTGCAATAACTTCGTTCATTTCAGCTCTGCTTTTTTCTATATTCTTTTTTAATTCAAAATATGTATGCAACGTTAGCTCACCTGTAAATAAGTGAATTATAAAATAAGCATTCAGCAAAACAATAAATAATAAAAATTTTAAAAACATAAGCCAAAGCTATCATTCAATTTTACTACCTTTTACTATAATTTGTTTAGTTGTCGGCTTGTAAATATGAAATATTGCCATTGTTTTCTTTCTCTTTCTTAAAGAGGACAAAATTTTTTGATAATCTTCTATTGATTTAACCTGCTTATCATCTACTCCCATAATTACGTCGCCAATCGCTAACGTTAACATAGGATCGTTATAACTTTTTATTTCAGTCACGATTATACCTTCAACTTCTTTTGGAAAATTAAAATTATCGTGTCTCAAAGATGTGAGAAGACGATAAGAAATATTTTTATCACTCCATTCTTGAATACCAATTTCACCTTTTTCAAGCTTCTCAATTTCTTTTACAGCAACGGCCTTTATTTGAAACCTCATCATTTTGCCATATCTGTTAATTTCCAACGTATTCAAAGAGCCGTCAAAAACTTTACTATTTATCTGTTTCATAGTTATCTTATCTTTCAGCTCTACGCCATCAACTTTTGTAATTACATCTCCTCGTTTAATTCCTGCTTTTTCCGCTGGGCCAAACTTTACAACGCGGTCTATAAGCATACCGCTATTTTTTTCCATTCCAATAGCCTTTAAATCAAACGGTTCAAGCTCCCTTACGCCTAAGCCCCAAAGACCTTTTTGAACGATTTTTCCCTTCATCAATTTTGGTAAAAATTCCTTTAAAGTGTTTGATGCAACAATAAAATTCATACCTTGCAAAGAAACATAACCGGCACTTGCAACACCAACAACCTCGCCGTTCATGTTGAACGCAGGGCCACCGGAATTTCCCGGATTTACAGCGGCATCAATTTGTATTAACTCTCCGGAAGTTCCCCAAACACGTAGCTTATCATCTTCTTGACCATAAACACTATCCCTTGCTTTTCCGCTCACTATTCCAGAAGATGCCGACCACTTATAACCAAGAGGCCCTCCTATTATGAGAACATTATCACCAATGCTTAAACTATCTGAATTTCCGATTTTAACAGCACTAAATTTTTCTCCTTTCTTAGGCTCAATTTTAATAACTGCCAAATCTGCACCTTCAAAATATCCTACAACTTTACCTTTATATGTTCTTCCGTCTTTTGTTTCAACCTCAATATCTTGAACGTCATCAATGCAGTGATGATTTGTCGTGATATAACCATCAGTACTAACGAAAAAACCGCTACAACTGCCAAAAACTTTAACTTTTTTATTTGGAAAAACCTCTCCACCCAACGCATTCAATAAAGAATATCTTTCATTTATATCTGTATCTTTTAAAGATATCAATTTAATATGAACGACAGATTTTGCCAATCTGTCAACAAGTTTACTATATTCTTCGTTTGATTTAACAAAATTATCTTTTCCACTTTGGTTTGTTGTGAATTGTTCGCTATGGTCATCGCCTTTTTGAAGCTCTCCCGCTTCTTGAGCTTTATCACTGGCAGCGCATTTTTTTTCTATATCGTCTATTATTTTATTTATATTTTTCTCCTCTTTGCACTCTTTGCATTCAAATTTTTCAATCGTTTTTAAAGGCACTTTTGAAAAACTAAACTTCTTCAAAATTGCTTCACGAAACTCAAAAATACAAAATAAACCAACAGCTCCAAATATACCAATTAATATACAGCAGACATATCTAATAATTCTTGTCCTTCTGTCGCTATATTCAAAATTCATCATATCCCTTGAAAGATTTCAAAATAACTTCTTTTTTTTTATCAAGCAACTTTTGAATTTCGCTTGTCTTGATGGATTGCGGTAAATTTGAAACTTCAACTTTTTTTATCTCCAATGCGAACAAAAAATCATCAATACGATTTTGGTTATACAATCCATTATTGTTGACTGAAAAACGGCCTATAAAACTCCTTCTAATACCTTCATTTTCCTGCTGTAATTTATAAAACAAATTTTGATTTTTCTTTGATAATTTTGTCAAAATATTCTCAATAAAATACTCATCTTTTTTCAAAAAATCATCTGTAAGTAATACTGATAAAATCTGCTTTTCTAAAAAATCTAAACTATCATTTTTTGATGGTGAAACTTCATTTACTTTTTTAAAACCAACTTTACTTTTTTTAAAAACACCATTACTATTAAAACCTTTTTTATCAAAAAAAAATTTTTTCTTAAAATGTTCTTTAAATACTCTCCTTAAATTTTCGTCGTTTATCAATGCAACTAAATCAAAAATTTCCTTTTGGAAAATCCCTTTTTGGTTCGGGTCTTCAAGATCGTAATTACTACTTTTCATTTTAAAAATAAAATCTTGAATTTTGTCCGCTTGTTGCAGTCTTTCTTGCAAACTATCACGAGAAAATTTTTTTAAAAACTCATCAACATCTTTTGCACCATCTAAGTAGCAAAATCTTGGAATAATGCCAACTTTTAACATCGGAAAAACCATTTCACAAGCACGAACTAAAGCTTTTTTGCCTGCCTCATCGCTATCAAATAAAAAAATTGGCTCCTTGCAGTAATTAAATATTTTCATTAAATGCTCTATTGTTATGCTTGTCCCAAGAGGTGCGACGGCAGTTTTAAAACCATATTGCCACAATGAAATTGCATCCATATAGCCCTCAACAACAATAAGATTATTTTCTGCATTCAAATGCTTTTTTGCCTTATTAAGATTGAACAAAATGTTTTTTTTTTTAAAAAAAATATTCTCACTGGAATTAAGATACTTTGCTCCATTGTCTCCATTTTTATAAACCCTTCCACCAAAAGCAACAACTCGCCCCCTTTCATTACGAATTGGAATTATAATTCTGTCTCTAAAAAATAAATATTTATTACTCTTATCTGTTTCACTAACTTTTATAATTCCGCAATTTAAAAGATCTTCTTCTACGATATCGTCCTTACTACAAAATTCAATTAAAGCTTGCTTATCGTTATTTGCCAATCCAAAATTAAATTCTTTTAAAGTTTCCTCGCTTAAATTTCTTATACTAATCAAGTAATTCAGTGCTTCATTGTTATTATTCAGGCAATTTGAATAGTATTCAACTACTGCATCCATTGTTTTTATGAATTTTTGTCTAAAATCTTCCGCTTTTTCGTCTTCTGTTTTAATTATGTATTTACTCCTGTCTATTGCAAAAAACTCGCAAAGTTCGTCAACTGCTTGTTTAAAATCACAACTTTTTACCTTTTGAATAAATGTAAAAACATTTCCGCCCTCTCCGCATCCAAAGCAGTGCCATAAACCCTTTACATCATCCAAATGAAAAGACGGAGTTTTTTCGTGATGGAAAGGACAACAGCATTTTTTTCTTCCAGCACCTTCGTTGTGAAGCCTGCAAAACCGCCCTATCGTCTCTGATAGTTTATGAGAAAGAATTTCGTCATTTATTGCATCGTAATTATACCTAATTGCCATAATTTCTTTTACTAACTTTCTTTCTCATTGTCTTTATCAATCATTTTTAACCACTCTTCTTCTGTTAATAATTCAATTCCAAAATCGCTTGCTCTTTTTAATTTTGAACCAGCATTTTCACCATAAACAAGAAAATCTGTATTTCCAGATATTTCCGTCAAAACTTTAAAACCACACTCTTCTGCCTTTATTTTTGCTTGCGGTCTTGTCATACTTTGCAATGTTCCAGTAAAAACTAAACTTTTACCCGTAAATTTTCCACTTTTTACAACAAACTCTTTTATATGACAGATCGAAGCGAGATATTTCACAACAGCAAGATTGTTTGAATTATTAAAATATTCAACTAAATTCTCGATTAACACCTCACCAAGCCCATTGATATTTTTTACTTTTTCGAAACTCTCTGCATCATTCAATAAATTCTCAATATTTCCATAATTACTTGCCAATATTTTTGCCACATTTTCACCGACGTCCGCAATGCCGAGAGCATAAAGAAATTTATTAAACGTTATATTTTTACTCGCTTCTATTGAATTCAAAAGATTATCAATAGACTTATCACCAAAGCCGTCAAGATTTACCAACTTATCACGAAAATCTTTTAAATTAAAAACATCCTCAATTTTTTTCAAAAAACCAAGATCGTAAAAACATATGATATTTTGCTTTCCAAGTCCAGCAACATCAAACCCCTCCCGCGAAGAAAAATGTTTTATTTTATCAACTATTTTATCCTTACAATCAACTTCATTAGGACACTTTATTGCAACATATCTCTCATCACGAACAAGAACAGAGCCACAACAAGGACAAACAGAAGGTGCGACGATTTCGGTTGAAATTTCTGCTTTCGTAGAAATTTCAACAATCTTTGGAATAACGTCGCCCGAACGCTTCACTACGACGTCGTCGCCTATTGCAATACCGAGCCGTTTTATTTCTTCATAATTATGCAAAGTTGCTCGCTTAACAATAACACCACCTATATTTACAGGCATCAACTCCGCTACCGGTGTAATAACTCCGGTTCTGCCAACTTGATTTTTTATACCAATAATTTTTGTAATAGCAGTAATTCCGGAAAACTTATAAGCTATTGCCCACCGCGGGTCGGTTGCGGTAAAACCAAGACTTTTTTGAATATCAAAATCGTTTATTTTTACAACAACGCCATCAATATCGCATTCAAGGCCATATCTTATTTTTTCAATTTTCTTATAAAACTCCTTAATTTCACTGGTGTTTTTCGCTAAGCACCAATGTTGATTTACGACAAAGCCAAGTTTTTGCAATAAAATCAAACTTTCAGATTGAGATTTTACAATTTCCTCGCCATAATCCATTATAAAATAAGCATAATAACCAAGCTCTCGTTCTTTCACAATTTCAGGATTTAATTGTCTCAATGTTCCACTTGCAGCATTGCGAGGATTGGAAAATTTATCTTTTTCTTCAAGGCTTTCGTTTAATTTCAAAAACGAACTTTTAGGCATATAAACCTCGCCACGGACTTCAAAAATTTCTGCATCTTTTGGCTGTTTTTCATAGCCATCAACATATGGCAAAACTCGTGGAAAATTAGCAATCTGCAATACATTTTCGCTTACATCCTCACCGATTATTCCATTTCCACGAGTAGCTACATATTTCAATTTACCATAACTATAAACAGCACTGAAAGAAAGCCCGTCAATCTTCAATTCACAGATCGCCGACGGGAAGCTTTCTATTTTTAAAAACCTGTTTGTTTTTTTAATGAATTCATCAAATTCCTCTTCCGTCAATGCATTGGCAAGCGACATCATTTTTTGCTTATGTTGAATTTTTTTAAATCTATTGTTTGGTTTATATCCAATACTTTCCTCAATTTTCGGCTCCTCTTCGATATTAAAAAGCCCTTTTGCAATTTGATTGCCTTGCCTATTTTTAACATTTTGCTCATTGTATCCGCCTTGTTTATTTTGTTGACTTATTTCTCTTTCACGTTCCTCCAAAAGCTTACGATTTTCATCCTTTAATCTTACTAGTTCTTTTTTCAAAACATCGTACTCGTAATCGCTAATCAACGACCTATTTTCATCATAATAAGCACGATTACAATCGTTCAATTTTCTTTCAAGCTTCGCGATTTTATCAACAATTTTTTGTTTATCCCTGCTGTCCTCTTGCACGTTTCTCTTCTTTTACTGCTTTTATATTTTTCAAGTGAGTAGCATAATCTTCGGCAAAAATGTGTCCGCTTAAATCAGCCTTTGCAACAAAATATAAATAGTTGGTTTTTATTGGATACAAAACCGCAACAATAGATCCAGCTCCGGGATTACAAATTGGCTTTATTGGAAGCCCTTTTTTTCTATAAGTATTATAATCACCTCTAATTTGTGTATCTTTCGTCATAAGAGGTCTATTTAACTTATACTTTCCACGAGTTATTTCATAAAATGCAGTCGGACACGCCTCAAGTCTCATTCCCCTTTCAAGTCTATTCAAATAAATCCCGGCAATAATTGGTCTTTCTTCGTCTGTTTTTGCCTCTTTTTCAACTATTGAAGCCAAAATCAAAAGATCTTGCTTTGTTTTAATGAAATCATTTCTTATCCTCTCGTCCCAAAGTTTGTTGATATAATCATTTAAACCTCCCTTCATTTGCTGAAATAACTTATTACGATCAAATTTACTACTAAAAAAATATGTCTCCGGCAAGATAATCGCCTCTTCTTCTGCAACAATTGGATCACCTGATAGTTTATCGCTATTATTTAATATATCCAAAACTTCCCTTGTTTCAAGCCCTTCTGGTATTGTTATAGAAACCAGTGCAGTTTTTCCTCTGCAAAGTTTTTCAACTATACTTCCAAAACTTTCTGCCTCATTAAAAAAATACTCACCCTCGTAGACCTTATCGCAATCTTCAAGCACATCCCAAACTGCTGAATAAACACGGAAAACAAAAGCACTTGAAACAAAACCTTGACGATTAAGATCCTTCGAAACTTTAGACAAACCAGCACCACCGCTAACGGAAAAACTACCTTCTTTACTGCTCTTGAAAAAAAGAGCTACGAGAAGCCACAAAAACACCAAGATAAAAACGAAGAAACCAAGAAAATAGCTAAGCTTCTTCACAAAGATTAGCCTTGAACTTTCTTAAATCTTGCATTAAATTTCTGCATCACTTTATTGACACTATTTTCCGCATCAACACCAGCATCTTCTTTCCAAGCTGGATGATTGAAAATATTTATTTCAGCAACAATTCTATCCCCTTCTATCGTTGAAGCACTTTCAAAAACCAATTTGCTACCATCTTTGTTGAACGTCTCTATTGTAATAGGATGATAGTTTGGATGAATACCTGCTTTTGCCATAAAAACTTCCCAGCAATTGAACTCAAAACTTTTTTTATAAAAAGCAAGATTATATTTTTTGCTTACGCAAAGTTTTTACCAATCTTAAAAGTCTTCTATAAGAAGTGAAAAAAACCTTCTCCCCAATCAAATTTCCTTGCTCTGTAATAATTTTTTCAGCCTCACATTTGTTAATTATAAAAGCACATCCGCCGAAATTTAACGCGGTCATAACGTCGCTATATCTATCACCTATATTCCAGCAACTTTTTCCAACCGCACCGCAAGCCTCCGCGACTTTATCGCAAAATTCTTTTGAAGGTTTTTGCAAAGTTCCAAAATCAAGAGTTCCGTAAGCATTTGTAAAATATTTATCCAACTTTGCTTTTTTTAATGCATCACGCAAGCCGTCTCCTCTTTTTTGAGAAATTACAAACATAGGAATTCCATATTTATACAACTTTTTTATCAATTTTACTACTCCGTGAACCTTACAAATCCGTTGTTTTGAAATATAAACATCATAATCCTCATTACATTTTGCGAAAATCTCATTTGATTTATTTGTCTTGATAAAAGCCCATTGTTCGCTGTCTTTTTTTATTTTTTTTAAAGCCTTCAAAAATTCCTTATCTTTTTTCTTATCAAAGTTCATCTTTAAAGCATACTTAAACGCCTTAATTAAATGCTTATCTTCGGCTATCGTTCCGTCGTAATCAAAAAAAACAACATCCGGCAATTTGGTAATATTTTCAAATTTTGTCGCTGGTAGCCTTTTGATTTTTGCAATCGTTTCCAACATAAAAACTCATCATTTTAATCGTTGTTTTTTCTTTGTCAAGAAAAGTGAGCTCAATAAACTATTGCAAATAATGACGCATATTTACATATAAAAAGTAAATATTCTGTAATGAAAATTCACATCCTAACCTGCTTCCCAGATTATTTTTCAGGAACATTTTGTTCGTTGTTAGGACGAGCGACAAAAGAAGGAAAACTTCAATTCAATATCATTGATATAAAAAAATATGGCATTGGAAGATATT
>AUXO011192573.1_pt1 | contig 10396 bp, 10 predicted proteins | sample 768731 | NCBI WGS metagenome assembly AUXO01 (sample SAMN02715735, study PRJNA202380) | gut metagenome | biome: sheep rumen | host: Ovis aries | place: New Zealand: Palmerston North | reverse complement strand
CCAGCCTTATGTGACTGGTGAAGACGGCAAAAGAGCCCTTGAGATGATTTTGGCGATCTACAAGTCCGCAGCAGAACATCGTCCGGTGAAGCTTCCGCTGGAGAGCTGTTCTACTATGGACTTCGTAGGCAGATTTGGTGAAGGGAGTCTATGATGAGCGAGTTTTATGTACATCCAACCAGCATCATAGATGATGATGTAGAAATCGGCGAGGGGACTAAGATTTGGCATTTCAGCCATATTCAATCTGGAGCAAGAATCGGAAAGAACTGTTCCTTTGGCCAAAACGTGAATGTCTCCAACAATGTCAAGATTGGGGATGGATGTAAGGTTCAGAACAATGTTTCCCTCTATGAAGGCGTTGAGTTGGAAGACTACGTTTTTTGTGGACCTTCTTGTGTGTTCACAAACGACCTGACGCCGAGAGCCAGGTACCCCAAAGGACATGCTGGATATAAGAAAACGGTCGTTGAAGAGGGAGCAAGCATCGGAGCGAACGCAACGGTTGTCTGTGGCCACAAAATTGGAAAATGGGCTCTGATTGGTGCTGGTGCGGTTGTCACTTCAAATGTTCCTGCACATGCATTGATGCTCGGAGTCCCAGCTAGAAGAAAGGGCTGGGCTTGTGAGTGCGGAGAGTTATTGCCAAAGGATCTCGTCTGTGAAAAATGCGGACGTAAGTATAAAGAGACAGACGAAGGTCTGGAGGAGGTCAAGTAATGCAATTCAGAGATTTACCGAAACAGTATGAGGTGCTGAAGGATAAGATCGATGCAGCGATGATGGGTGTTGCTGCTTCTGCTCATTTCATTGCCGGGCCGGAAGTAAAGGAACTGGAGAGGGCGCTGGCAGAGTACGTTGGTGTAAAGCACTGTATTACCTGCGCAAACGGAACAGATGCCATCACCATTGCCATGAGAGCATGGGGTATTGGGAAGGGTGATGCTGTTTTTGTACCGGATTTTACTTTCTTTTCATCCGGTGAGTGCCCTGCTGATGAGGGTGCCACACCTATTTATGTGGATGTAGATCAGAGAACTTACAATATTGATCCGGTTAAGCTAGAAGAAGCTGTTCAGAAGGTCCTTGCTGAGGGTAAGTATAAGGCTAAAGCTGTTGTGGCTGTTGATCTGTTTGGCCTGCCTGCGGATTATCCGGCAATTAAAGCCATCTGCGATAAATACGGACTTCTCTTGCTGGAGGATGCTGCTCAGGGATTTGGCGGCAGCATCAATGAGAAACTGGCTTGCAGTTTCGGAGATATTTCCACCACATCTTTCTTCCCGGCAAAACCGCTGGGCTGTTACGGAGATGGCGGTGCGATCTTTACTGATAATGATGCGTGGGCAGACCTGATCCGTTCCATTTGCGTGCATGGTAAGGATACCAGCAACCCTAATGATCCAAATGCTAAATATAACAATATTCGCCTTGGAAAGAATAGCCGCCTTGATACAATTCAGGCTGCGATCCTGCTTCCGAAGTTTACGGCATTTGTTGACTATGAACTTGCCGATGTGAACAAGGTTGCTGACTGGTACACAGAGGGGCTTAAGGATACAGGGCTGGTGCTTCCTGTGGTCGCAGAGGGGTATTACAGCTCCTGGGCACAGTATACAGTTCAGTTGCCTGACTCTGTAAATCGTAAGGAACTTCAGGCAAAACTAAAGGATGCTGGCATTCCTTCTATGGTCTACTATGCAAAGCCGATGCATTTGCAGGGGGCGTTTGTAGGAACGGACAGTGCGATAGCCGATTGCCCAGTTGCAGAACAGCTGTGTGCTACGGTTCTTAGCCTTCCTCTTGATCCATATAAAACTAAAGAGGATATTGACTTTGTGGTAGCAGAGCTTAAGAAGGCTCTTTAATCCCCATTCTCCAGACATCCTCGTTTGTGCTTTGTACAGGTCCAGTTAAGAATAGATGGCTAACTGTGATAGAAGCAAAGGACCAATGGGGCGTCTGAAAAAGATATACGTATGGTTGTAAGTACGACATCAGGGCACTGTGTCTCCCGATGTGCCCAGGCAATTGTAGGCCGATATTAAAGTCGACTGAATAGCAAAAGAAACGAAGGAGTATAAATAAGATGGAATTCAATAATATCTATCAGGGCCTGATTTCTGGCAAAGAAAAGCTTGCTCTTGTTGGCTTAGGATATGTGGGTATGCCTATTGCAGTGGAATTTGCAAAGCATGTGAAGGTTATCGGCTTTGATATTAATGAGAAGCGAGTAGATGAGTACCGCAATGGTATTGATTCGACCAATGAAGTCGGAGAGTCGATTAAGAATACAACGGTTGACTTTACTGCTGATCCTACTAGGCTCAAGGAAGCCAAGTTTATCATCGTAGCAGTGCCTACCCCTGTCAATCCTGACACCACACCTGACCTTCGCCCTGTCGAAGGTGCTTCCCGTACGGTTGGGCAGAACCTTACTCCTGGAACCATCGTTGTCTTTGAGTCCACAGTTTATCCCGGCGTTACCGAAGATATCTGCGTTCCCATCATTGAGAAGGAATCTGGTCTTAAGTGTGGCATAGATTGGAAGATTGGCTATAGCCCGGAACGAATTAACCCAGGTGATCGTGTACATACACTGACTACAATCCGTAAGATTGTCTCGGGAATGGATGAGGAATCTGCAAGGGAAATCAAGAAGGTCTATGATATCGTGATAAAGGCTGGAACTGTTCCGGTATCAACCATCAAGACAGCAGAAGCGGTAAAGGTGGTTGAGAATAGCCAGCGCGACATTAACATCGCCTTCATGAACGAGATTGCTATGATTTGTGATCGTATGGGAATTGATACAGATGAAGTGCTATATGGGATGAACTCCAAGTGGAATGCGCTAGGTTTCCGTCCGGGGCTTGTTGGAGGTCACTGCATTGGTGTAGATCCCTATTACCTGACGAATGCGGCTGAAATGCTTGGCTACCACAGTCAGATTATTCTGAATGGACGCAAGGTCAATGATAGCATGGGTGCTTTTGTAGCTGATGCCGCCATCAAGGAAATGATTGAGGCTGGCATGGCACCGAAGAAGGCTACTGTAGTCATCCTTGGCATTACCTTCAAAGAGAACTGCCCGGATACACGCAACAGCAAGGTTGTCGACATCATCAATCGGCTTAAGGAATACGAGATTAATCCGATTGTCACTGATGCATGGGCGGACGTGGCTGTAGCTAAGCATGAATATGGTGTTGACCTTGTTGATTGGAAGGATATTCCTAAAGCTGATTGCGTTATTATTGCTGTTGGTCACAATGAATTCCGCTCAATGTCGATGATGCAACTGAAGGAGCTGTTTAAGGAGGACCTTCCTGACGAGGAGAGGGTTTTGATTGACGTGAAGTCTCTATATCGCATGGATGAGTTAAAAGCTTCAGGAATGAGGTTTTGGAGACTGTAAAAAAAATAATTGCAGTCTGCCACTATGCATCTTCTTGGAAGGATGGAATTAATGAATGTACTATACATAACTCAAACATATGAATCTGTCCAGGACCATTTATTTAAAAGCCTGAACAAAAAAGAGAATGTTTCTTTGGCACATTATCATATTGCAGATAATGTTATAGGAAAGGAACTTCCGAAAGGTGCAGTTTTCTTTAAATCAATTGTGAAAGCTAAAGGATTCTTCCTGTATTTATCATGTTTGTGGTTATTGAGTTTAAAAATCAGAAGATATTATAAAGATGAAAAAATAGATATCATTCATGGAAACATGCTTTCTTGCGATGGCTTCATATGCAGGAAGATTGCGAAGGATAAAAAAATCCCTTATTGTGTTTCGATAAGGGACACTGATTTAAATTTAGCTTTTTTGTGGAGATTGCCTTGGTTGAAAAAAATGCTCATAAAGAATCTCACATGTGCTGATGCTATTTTTTTCTTGAGTTCTGTATATCGCGATAAGCTGATTGATAAAATACCTATCGGTTATAAAGAGATAGTTAATAAAAAATCATTTGTTATACCAAATGGTATAGACGAATATTATATTAATAATAGAAAATATAAAAAAACAGATAATATTAATGTAAATGTTAATATAATATTTGTCGGGAGCATAAACAAGAGGAAAAATCTCGAAACGACAATTTCCGCATGCGAAATACTAATTAAAGAGGGCATGAACATAACTCTAAATATCGTTGGGCCAATTCTTAATGAAGAATATAGAAGCTTAATTAACAACTGTTCTTATGCGAAATATTATGGACCATGCGAAAAGGAGCAAGTATTGGAGCATTTGCGGCAATCAGATATCTTTGTGATGCCATCTCATACAGAAACATTTGGGCTTGTGTATTTAGAAGCCATGAGTCAAGGGCTTCCCGTCATTTATACCAGAGGTCAAGGGTTTGATGGGCAATTTCCAGACGGATCAATAGGATATGCTGTTGACGATAATAATCCTATTGAAATCGCAGAGAAAATCCATCTAGTTATTAATAATTACTTGAATATTTCTCGGAATGCAACAGAGTTTTCAAAGAAATATAGCTGGGAAAACACGGCGGAATCCTTTGTAGATAAGTATAAGGTTATTCTTGACACTGCTCAAATATGATAACAATAATATTATTAATGATTTGGTGAAAACAATGAGTGAATCTAGATTTTTTGTTTTTGACATTGCAAAATCAAGCATACTATTAATGTTATCATTAATAGACGCAGTGTATTGTATTGCGAATCCTGTTTGCGAAGGCCTTGAATTACTTTTTCTTTTGCCTCTTGGATATGGGATAAGTTTATTTGTGTTTCCGCGTGCTCATTCTTATTGGAAAGATAATATTGGCTTTATCATACTGTTCGTTTCTATCTGGATTAAGTATCTCATAACACCATTTTTAATAACATTGAGTCAATCGACAGTTAATACACTTGATCCTACGGTGTTTTCTTTAAGAGTATCCTCTTTACTTGCTGTTTTTGAGCTATATGTAACTTTGTTTATAGTACAACATCTTTGGGCGAAACATAAGTCCAGATGGAATACCGAGACTTCTTATGAAGTGCGAAGAGATGATGCAGAGCATGCTACTTTCAAACTGTATTGGACAGGAGTATTGTTTTTGCTGGCACTTTTCACTTTGATTGCAATGAGAGGACATATGTCTGGTGTTTTTTCACATCTCTCTACTTGGTTTGATCAATCCGCTGATACGAGCGATTTTTACACGTATGATCTCGTTGCATTTGAGGTGGTAAAATCAGGTGTAGTACTCATTGGAATATCATTTTTTGCGAGACGCTTTTACAAAACACAAAGCATGGGATTGCGTTTTATCTATTTCATTCTAGCTTTGGTAATTGCAATTTTCAATACTTACTATTTTCAATATGATCAAAGAACAGCACTAACACAGTTAATTTTGGCTACTATGTTTATGTTTTTATCTTTTTTTCCTAGCCAACGAAAATTAATAATACCAGTTTCCGTTTTCTTTGGAGTTGGGTTAGTTATAGTTGTATTCCTTGATGGGACAATGCATTACTCCATAGGACAATCGGTTTCAAATAATTTTATTGCCGAGATATCGAAATTATCAGAATTATATGTATCTGGTCCTACAGTTGTTGCAAAGACTTTAGATACAATTTCTAGTGTTAGAATGCATGTATCAATAGAAACATTTTGCGCCGATATTATTAGGAGTATGAATTTTTTATCAATGATTCCCTTTACTAGGTGGATAACTAGCTCAGTAAATGGCATTCCTACTACAAATGATCTGTTTAAAGCATCCATAGGAAATTTCAATTATATTTTGCCGAATTATACATTTGCTTGCTACTATGTTTCCGAAGTGTTTGGATGGCTTTTAGAGATAATATTTATCTGGGCGACGATAAAAATTATATGCTATATTGAAAGAAAGAAAGCAGAACACAATGATGCCCTCTATTTTTACTCCTTCACGTATTTTGAGACAATACTAGGACAAGCTATTTTCGTTAACAACTTTAGATTGTTGTGGCATTCATTTACTGGACTGCCGTTTTGGCTGTTAATATTTGCTTTTTTCAATAATCTTGGAAAAAATTATAAATTAAAGATATCTCGGTGAAGGTGATGTAGCCATGAGCCTAAATGAGTTACGAAGCAGGATTCTAAATAAAACTGGTAAAATATTCGGGTTGGATATATTCTACCACACAAAATATGGATTGAAAATGGCAAAAGGATGTGTGCAAGATGTATCTGTTAAAGTTGATATAAATAATGTCTTACTATGCTCTCCGAAGGAACTATATTTGGGTGTAGATGGGTTATATGATTTTTACTCTCATACAGGGAAAGCAATTACATCATCACCACACTATGAATTAATGGATGCTTGTTCAAAAAACAAATTAAGCGAATCTATTTATATACATTTAGAAAATATAGGTGCTCTAGATTCTAGGGATTCATTTCGGAAGAAAAGCGAAAAACATCTTGCAGAATTTCACAAGGCTAAATTAGAAATAGAAAATAACACATATAATCCAGTATTATTCTATGTAATCGATGGCAATAGATATATTTACGATGGGAAACATAGAGCTGCATTATGTGGCTATCTTGGCTTAAAAGTGAAGTGTGTTGAAATTAATCCGCACATAGTATGTTCAAAATACTATATCCATCTATATGGAGATATGGAAAAGTACCCAGAGAGATATTCCAAATTGCAACGAAAATTAGTTAAAACGATTACGGCCGACATAAACACTTGAGGCAGAGGTGGGCTTATGAATTTACACATTATGCATTATAGTGCCAATGAAAACATTCATACGACCGGAATGGTAAAAATGCTTGATTCCATCGATTCGGTCAATAATACTGTACTGTTCTTGGACAATAATAAGTTTGATGCAAGAATTGTTGAAAAAGTAGAAATAGAACAGAATATATATAAATTGATGCATAATGATATAAAGGCACATCTTCGTCTTGCGAATTTAATGGATAAATATGAAAGAATATTTCTTCATAGCTTTTCATTGGATTTCATGATGGTGTGTATTATTCTTTTGCTCCATAGAAAGACCTTGAAGCATATTTATTGGATATCTTATGGTGGCGATCTATATGAATGGGAGAGTGCGATAAGTAAGAATTTAGCAGGAAGTTTTAAACGAAATTTATTGTATTCCTTCCGATCGAGTGTTGGTAATTTTGTTGGAATATTTAGACCTGACATTCTTGAATATAAGAGGATTTTCAAGTCAAACGCAAATACATTTTTTGCGCCGTATATTGGCATTCAATATAGTGATGCTATAACAGGAGCTGAAAACTTAGGCGTATCTTTAAACCAGAAATTGGCTCATAACGATACAATACGTATTCAGGTTGGGCATCAGGGAAATAGACTCCTTCATCAAATTGAAATAATAGATTATTTGTCGAGATTTAAGGAAGAGAACATCGAAGTCTTTATTCCACTAAACTATGGAGATTCTGCTTATTGCAAGGAAGTTAAAGCACATGCAGTAAAAGCTTTTGGAGAAAAGGCAATTATACTAGAAGACTTTATTCCTTTGAATGAGTACTACAATCTCCTGACAAAGGTAGATATTGCAATATTCTATTCTGAACGGCAGATAGGACTTGGAAATATATACCCCTTAATGTATTACGGGAAAAAGATATTTTTTAAAAATCCGTCACCCATGTATGAGTTTTTCTCCAGGCAAGGTGTTCAGTGTCCATTTTTGGATTTGAATCAGGAAATGACATTTGATGTTTTTGCCAAAGAAGTGGATGTTATAGAAGAAATGAGATTTGCAGATGAATTATTGTCAAAAGATAATCTTATTAAAGCCTGGGAAACTGTACTGAATGGATGAGGTGATTTAATGAACCAAACTAGCTTTTATACTAAAGAAGAGTTGGAAAAAATCGGGTTTAAAATGACAGGGCATAACGTTTTGATTAGCCAAAAGGCAAGCATATATGGTGCGAGCAAAATCTGTATTGGGAATAATGTAAGAGTCGATGATTTTTGCATTTTGAGTGGAAATATTACATTAGGGAATAATGTACATTTAGCAGCTTATAGTGCACTTTACGGAGGGGATGCTGGGATTCAGATTGATGATTTCGCTAATATTTCGTCCAGAGTCTGTATCTATGCAGTATCAGATGATTACAGTGGATATACAATGACGAATCCTACAGTTCCTGAAAAATATAAACACATTCAAAATGAATCAGTTTACATAGGCAAACACGTGATTATAGGTTCTGGATGCACCATTCTTCCAGGTGTCACTTTAGCAGAGGGGACTGCCCTTGGTGCAATGTCATTGTGTAAAATATCCACAGAAGAATGGAAAATATATGCCGGTATTCCTGCCAGAATTATCAAAGATAGAAGAAAAGAACTTCTTGATTTGGAAAGGGAGTATTTAAATGAAAACAATTAACGTAACAAGAAGTTCTATGCCATCATTTGATGAATATTGTAGCGAAATCAAAAAAATGTGGGATTCTCATTGGCTTACAAACATGGGGATTGAACATCAAACACTCCAAAAGGAACTTGAGAATTACTTGGTGTGCCCACATGTTGTTCTGTATACAAACGGTCATCTAGCACTGGAGAATGTAATTGCAGCAATGCAATTTCCTCAAGGCGGAGAAGTCATCACCACGCCCTTTACCTTTGCTTCCACAACGCATGCAATTGTAAGAAATGGCCTTATTCCGATATTCTGCGATGTAAATCGAGAAGATTATACGATTGATGTTGAGAAGATTGAGTCTTTGATTACCGAGAAGACTGTAGCAATTCTTCCAGTTCACGTATATGGTAACGTTTGTGATGTTGAACGCATAGATCAAATTGCCAAGAAACACAATCTAAAAGTTATTTACGACGCTGCTCATGCATTTGCCGTAAAATATAAGGGAGTTTCTACGGCTAATTTTGGTGATGCCTCTATGTTTTCTTTTCATGCAACAAAGGTTTTCAATACTATTGAGGGCGGAGCTGTTTGTTTTAGAGACGATGGTTTGGTCTCTACGATGAACGACATGAAAAACTTTGGTATAAGAGGACCAGAGAGTGTTGTTTTTGTTGGCGGAAATGCAAAGATGAGTGAATTTCAAGCTGCAATGGGTATTTGTAATCTTCGACATCTTGAAGACGAGATAAAAAAAAGGAAGAAGGTTGTGGATAAATATTGGGATCATTTGAGTAATGTAAAGGGTGTGCATCTTTGCAAACCACAAAATAACGTTGAACCAAATTATGCTTACTTTCCGGTTGTGTTTGATGGATTTGGTTCCATGCGAGATGAAATATTTGAATCTCTTAGTCGTGAAGGAATTATTGCAAGAAAATACTTTTATCCTATTACAAATAGTTTTGAATGCTATTCGAACTATCCCACTGCTGGTGGTGAAAAAACACCTGTTGCGGCTTACCTAGCTGATCGAGTTTTAACATTACCACTTTATGCGGATTTGGCAATGGAAGATGTAGACCGCATTTGTGACATCATCCTGTCCTGCAGGAAGTAAAAGGAGTTCAAGATGAAAGGAATTATCCTCGCCGGTGGCTCCGGTACACGGCTCTATCCACTCACACGAGTGACGAGCAAACAGCTGTTGCCTATCTATGATAAGCCGATGGTTTATTATCCGTTAAGTACGCTTATGTTGGCGGGGATTAAAGACATCTTGATAATCTCAACTCCGACTGATACTCCAAGATTTGAAGAGCTGCTTGGAGATGGCAGCCATTTTGGTATTAACCTTTCATATGCAATTCAGCCCAGCCCTGATGGGCTTGCCCAGGCTTTTTTGATTGGCGAAGACTTCATCGGTGGGGATAGTTGCGCTATGGTACTCGGAGACAATATTTTCTACGGTGGCTGGTTTAGCCGTAATCTAAAAGACGCAGTTATGAGCGCAGAAACAGGCGCTGCAACTATCTTTGGGTATTATGTAAAGGATCCTCAACGATTTGGAATAGTTGAATTTGATAAAGACAAGAATGTGATATCTGTTGAGGAAAAACCAGAGCATCCAAAGAGCAATTATTGCATTACTGGGTTATACTTCTATCCTAGAGGCGTAGCTGAGAAGGCAAAAGAGGTCAAACCAAGCGGCAGGGGAGAACTTGAGATTACAGACCTGAACAGACTGTATCTGGAAGAGAAAAAATTAAAGGTTCAGATATTAGGACGTGGATTCGCATGGCTTGATACAGGTACGATGGATAGTCTTGTAGAGGCAACCACATTCGTCCAGACCATTCAGAATCGGCAAGGGGTAGTCATTTCTGCGCTTGAAGAGATTGCATATAACTTTAATTGGATTTCTAGCGTGAGTTTCGACATTTCAATGAGCTAATTAGCTCAAACCCTTATGTTATAAAGC
>AUXO018513074.1_pt1 | contig 10397 bp, 14 predicted proteins | sample 768731 | NCBI WGS metagenome assembly AUXO01 (sample SAMN02715735, study PRJNA202380) | gut metagenome | biome: sheep rumen | host: Ovis aries | place: New Zealand: Palmerston North | reverse complement strand
GGTTTAGTTCCGCCCATAATGTCCACAAACTTTAACCACTTTATAGCATTATTTGTGGTAACCATCTTGATATTCCGAGCCGGGTGCTTTCTCCCGAACATATCTTCAAGTTCCCACGTATCAAAATCAATTCCGTGTTCATCAGCATAATCACGAAGAAATTTCTGAATATAAGTTCTGAATGCACAGGCTTTAAAGAAATGGTTGCGGAGTAGCACCATGCCGTTGCACCAACTGGGCATTACATCGGATTCAATCAACGCCATCCCGTCCCAGAGGGTATTCTTAACGTCAGCTTCTTCGCGAGTGACTACGCACTTCTTTTTCTTGCACGGTACTTTCTTATAAGCGGTTTTATAAATCGGGTTCCCATAAATATCCAACCGCCCTTTAGAGATAGCACGAAGTTTATTTTTCTCAGTCTTTTCTTCATCGACAACACGTTCGACAGAGTCATAATCCTCGGCGCGAACGATTTCAGCCACCGTATGAAAGAAGCTGTCCTGATCATTTAGGATAAGCACATCATCAACATCCATGTACATCCTATCTTCAATCGTGGAGGTGGTTAATGGTGCATAGGCCGATATCTCTACAATCTTTGCATTCTCTGCCGGAAGGCGCTTGCCCAGTCCCATTGTTAACCAGTCATAGGCATCTTCATAGAGTTCCTCGTTAATGAAGTTACATAAACCAACTTTCGCCTTTGAAGCATTACGGTACAACATCCGGTAGCGGATCACTTCCGAAGTGACTTCCCCGGTTTTGCGGTCAACATGCTTGTATTCAATTGGGACACCATTAACATAGAAGTCTTCGCGAATTTCGTCCTTTGATTTCTTGCAGTACTTCCACTTCGATTGCTCCGTTCGATTGATTAACCCTTGTATTCTTCCCCTGTCTTCCTCGGTTTCCGCAGCATTATACATCGCCCGAAGATGCTCCATCTCTTCTTCGTACGAACGTGAACCAAACCCGAAATCTATACAAATCAGATCTCGGGTCGATTCATCTTTGTAAGCCTAAAGCCCGCTATGTTCTACCATGTGATAATAGAACAAAGATTTATTAAACATCGCATCGGTGTAGTCATACCGCTCACGTACCCCAAGGTTGTAACCGTACAATGCCCCGGCTTTGTAGTTTTTAATTTTTAATCCGTATTCTCCCAAATAGTCTCTCCCTCCAATTGTTTAAAGTTCGTTATAAATCCTCTTCGCTGATAATCAGCTAAAACTCCGCGAGTAAGCGCACGGATCAAAATCTGCGAATTCTCACTCCAAGGATTCTCATATACTTGTTTTGCATCGATGCGCGTTGTCATCTGATACATTTCCTTGTCTAATAAGTTGCCTTTAAGTTTATTGCACTTTTCATGGACATATCTGAGGTTGGAATTACTATTGCTCCCACCACGGGAGAGAGGTTTAATGTGGTCGAGCGTCTTTTCCCAATCACTCATCGGCTGTCCACAAATAGCGCAAACTTCGCCGGAAGTCTCGGCTATTACAGCCTTTCTCGCCGGAGATATTTTTACCCTCGGTTTTACGGCGATTTTTTCTACCCCAAGAGTTTTAAGCTGTTCGTCCGTGAAAGCTTTTATTTCCGGCTTTTCAATCGTTTCAAATCTTTCGGCGATGATAACCGGGTTCGGAATTGACTTTATCACCGCCGGGTGTTTCTTGATGTAATTAGTTGCATCTGCAACCGACCTAAACCCCATTGCGAGTTTGTAATCGTTGGTCATTGGAGAGTTCTGCCCAACAAAACGAGTAGCGTTGGTTAACACGAAGCTTTTATTGTGGGCGAATACATTCTGTAACCGCCAAGATTTCGCGCCCTTCATATGTTTGTTCAAATAGGACTGCCCATCGTTATAATCAAAACGCTTTGCATTCTTGATAGAATCAACCTTCGAGCCGTCCGGCCCTATAAACATACAACCATTCGCAATGTAGTATTTAGCCATATCACACCTCCGAATTCATTAATTCCGCGACAGCCTTCTTATAAATAGCGGAGAGGATCTCATCCTTGCTCACGAAATACGATTTCGAAAATCTCGCATATTTCATTCCACTTGAATTCTTAAGGATATAAGCATCGATGTCGATGGATGAGATTTCCTTCATCTTTTTAAGAATTTCGCGGAATGTAGCTCTCGGGTCTTTGTTCGGAGAAATCGTTATGCAATCCATCCGTATATTCTCTGGCATACGCAAAACCACATAGCACTCGGTATTGTTGTAGTAGTTACCAGTTGAATAGTTCATGTTTGAGACAATGCTTTCAAGCTTCTCAATTGTCCGAGACTGTGCGGCGAGAGTTTCCTCAAATTTCCGCATAGCTTTCGACTGGTTATTCATGATCTCGACAGAAGTCGCAGCCTGTTCTTTCAGCCTTGTTGTGAGGTAATCATCAATTTTCTTGGCGAAAGTTGCAAGCATTTGATTGTTTTCTTCGCGTCCACCAAGGATAAGTCCGGCAAGTTCGTCGTTTGTAATCGGTTCGTTTGTGATCTGAGACATATCATTTGTCATGAGAAAAAATCCTTTCTTATACTTCCATATCAATAATTAGTGTGTTTTCAGAGTCGATGTACCTATGCATGTCTTCGCACCACATAGTTACTTTGGAAACAAGCGTCTTCAAGTTCTTCATATTCACATCGTCCTTGCTCATACCATCCAAGAGTTTACTGAACTTTAGGGGAGAGAGGTCTTCGTCCAACATGTCTTGGATTTTATACATAAGCGTTGCGAGTGCTTTCGTATTATTCACAATCTCAGAGTAATCACTCGGCGAGACATACTCGGGAGAGGGAGTGAGTCTGTCTTCAAGCTCTGAGATACGTTTCATTTGCTCGGCAGATTTCCTATTAGAAGCGGAAAGCTGAGAGCGAAGGTCATTGTTAGCATTTTCTTTCTCCTCAAGTTGCTTCTTCATTGCGGAGATTTCTTTCATTACTTGAGAGCGAGAAACTACATCGCCTTTTTCTATAGCCTTTTGAACTGCAATCCTCACAGCCTCCGGGTTTAGAGCCATCTGTTGGAACTGGGAGACTTGGTCTTTCGTCACTCCCATCTCGGCGGTGATTTCGGATTTGGATTTTTCAAAATTCGACCCATCACGAATTTTGAAATCTTCGCTTTTCCGATCTCCACCGCTTGCCTTCGGTATCTCCAGTAACAGTTCGCCCATCTTCTGAGCGGCTTCGACTGTGATCTGACCAATCTCTTGAGCCTCGGCGAGTTTCTGCTCATAGACCTCCTTCGCAAGCTTTGCTTTTTTGATAGCCTTAATCTGGGCGCGGAGAGCGTGAACTCTTTCCTCATTAATAAGGACAAACTTCGATAGTTCTTCCATCTTTTCGGGAAGTTGCATACTGTAGGTTTGAAGTGATGTCTCCATTGTAATTCCTTTCTTGCGGATAAGCAGTGCGTCAAGTTCTAATAACTACAATAAGAATACAATAGAGAGAATCGGTTGTCAAGCAAAAGATTCTAAAAAATACAATTAAAATGATGGCGATTGATCGAGTAGTCACAGTGAGAAGGGCGAGAGGATAGGCTTAGATTTTCGTTTCGTTTCTTTATTTTAATAGGAAGAAACTCAGCGAAGGGCAGATTACAAAGAAGGCTGGGTAAAGGGATCAGGAAAAGTGAAAGAGGATGAGTGAGGTTTGAGTAATTGGCTTTTGCCGAAGAGCGCCTTTAAATAATTTAAGTATGTATAGTTTATTTTCTATATCTTCACTATGTTCAGATATAGAAAATACATAAGTATGTATAAGTATCTATGCTATGTCTTTAATATTATGTATATAAATATATAAGAACTTATATGTATTTAATATATATAAAATATATAGAATATCTAAATTTGTATATTATATATAATTATATATAGATATATAGAGTACTATATATTGATATAAATTATAGACTAAGTTGTAGAGTATATAAATAATTAAAGTACATATAGACTAAGTTATACTGTATTTAAATTATTTAAGTACATAAGACTATACTCACTACGTTCGTATAGTCTATACTATATATCTTCACTTCGTTCAGATATATAGTATACATAGCGCAATCGCTGAGTATGATCGACTTGAGTCGGTAGGTGATCACAGACACTACTGATGGACTAGTAACCAGTGAAAGAATGGGTGGTGCTGGTTGAGTCGTACGCTATTGGTTGATTTGTAAGCTGTGTGGCTTGCTGTAAAAGCAGCTTTGATTTATATCTTTGCTTTTCATTTCATGTCTTTGCACTTCTATTTTTTATCTGACCTCGGATTTGTTTTTGCTTTGACTTTGTCTGTTTGCATCTTACTTTCCACGGTTACTAGTTTTTGACTTTTTATTTTCGGCGAAAAGGCCTTGCCGAGAAGGTTGTGCTTTTGGGATTTGAAGAAAATACCCCCTGGGTATGTTGTAGAACGTTTAGACTTGCCACGGAGTAATTTGTCCGCGACTTGTACGGTAGTGGTGCGGTAATGTTAGGAACACCTAACATGATATCGGGGGATGGCTATCGTTTTGGCTACGGAAATTGTGTGAGATTATTAGTGTCGATTTTTTGGATTTTGCCTCAAATTTTGCTTCTGCGATTTGAGGCTTATTTTTATTGGACGAGAAGGGGATGAATTTCGGCTCTTACCCCGAATTTTTGACGTTTTTACCGAAAACGTTTTCGCGATTATTTTTGAGGAAATTCGATAAAAATTTCGATACGAGGTTTCTGCGGGAAATTTTGGTTTTGAGCTGGCGGGGATTGGGCGAAGTGAGAAGTGGAGATAAAGTGGAAATTTTGTGTGGCGATATTTTGTAGGAAAATTCGGAAATTTCTTGTGAGTGTGTGAGATGGCCAGCTTAACGAATTTCCCCGAAAATCCTTGGCGGATCAGCAGAAACAACCCCCCACTTCCCGAGGAGACTTCGGAAAATTGCTATTTTGCGAAATCATGGTTTGAGATTGGGGTTGGCTATACTGTTTGCAACTCGAAGGGGAGCACTCCTGTCGGGGAAAACAGAATAGTACTTGTAGTCACACACATGCATTACCGAGCGTTTACGCTCGGTAGAAGGGAGTAAGTAATGTTTAAATCTTTCGTTATTGGGAAAAAAGGATATGGAAACATCGAATTTCGTCATCATGACGATGGACGGTATACCGTCTTTATGAATCACTGCGAGATCCCGATGACTCGTGATCATATGGTGGCCTTTAAGGAGGCGTATATCGCCGAAGGCTGGGAAATCAAGACCACGGCCAAGACCACAGAAACCCCGAAAATCGTTAATGAGCCTATAAAGGCTCCGAAAGAGCCGGAGAGACTTTCCAAAGAGGAGTCTCTCACTAAGAAATACGGGGACAAGGAATCCCGTAGACTCTATAAGCGTACAGAGGCATATTACACCTCTGTAGCCCGTAGGGCTACGGATCCTAAACTCCCGATTAAGGAGTTTAGAGACAGAGTCGCTATCCTCGTTGAGGAAGCGATGAAGACGTGGGAGTCCAATGGACGTCCCGACGTCATAACAAAACTGGGGAGATAATTCTCCTCACGGCACCATGTCGAAGCCTCTACGTGGCGGTGCTAGATAACCAACTAATTCGACAAAACGCTCCACCGCTACGCCGTAGTCGGATAAAGTGGATCCTACTACGTCGGATAGGAGTGAAACAACTAGGACAGCTCTGCTGTTAGGAACGGTTTGCCCGCAGCCTTCCAGTAAACTGATCCGTGGCGTCGTATAAGAGCCAAACACAATGGGTCATGACTCCCCAATAAAGAGCGACTCCCGAAAATCGGGAGAGGAGAACAACATGAAGAAGGCTATGAACATTGAACTCGTTAACGCTATCATTCGTCTGTCCAATAGATGGATGTACGCTCTAGACCTCACGAAGGTCGCAGCTTTTAGAAAGGCGGTCTACTACGTAGATGCAAGAGGCTACGGCCTCGAAGAAGAGGGGGATGAGGACGTGACCATCGTACCCTATACGGGGGAAAATGGAGTACCTCTCGGGGCACAGGTCATGCACATCACCGATGACTCCATGTATTCGGGGGACATCTTAATGTTCCCTGATGAAGTAATCGCTGTAATGGCGATTCACAAAGAATACGAGGAGAGAAATTATACCATCCTCTCCTGTGAGAGGGTGATGGACAGCCTGTTTAAGGTTGTCCTCACACTCGAGGACACAGACGGTTTGGTGATACAAACCGTTAATGTGTTCGCGGATTTTTACAAGAATCCGCTTTGGCTGGGGACAAAACGTCGAGGACTTAAAGTCCTCGAAACTGTCCACACTCCAGGGACAGTCCTCGATACATTCCCGACAGCAACCGAATAACGTAGTTATTAGACCTAGGCATCGCAGAACGTTAGCATGTCTCTAAACTGCCTGTACTCCACTACGGTTCAGCCGTGACCTTCAATGGGACGTGGAGTTTAGAGCGCTACATAGTGTAGCGCTTTTTTTATACCCCGAAGACGGGGAGAAAGGAGCAACTATGAGACAGGAGATCATTGTTCTTGACGCACACGAAGAGGTTATGAAGGCGGCAGTCATCGACGCAGAACGTCGTATGAAAGCTGCCTTTCGTCGTAAAGACGAACTGGCACTCTTCGACGCCTTCTGCGATGCGGACGATGCTTATGAGCCGTTCCGCATTCGTGGGGCGATGTTGCCCTATGAACCCGACCACGAGAAGTGGTTCAAGTACTACCTCGACGTCCTTGAGGGGCGTCAGGTAGGATGACGGCTCCTCAATTCACTGAGCCTCCGAGGGACATAGATCCTTCGGGGGCTGAGATGGGTCGAGGAACCCAGATCGACAACTTCATAGCCGAGACTCTGAGGGGTAACGAGGACTCAGAGCCGACTCGGTGGTAACTGGTGTAAATGTTTATACTCCCAAAGTGGGAGAGAAAGAGGTAACTTATGAAGAACTTTAAGATGGAGCAGCTGTTCACAATGATTAACGCCATGGACGATAAGACTCATGTCTTCGCCAAAGGCGTTGACGCTTCCGGCGAGGAAACATATGCCTTTGTCCTCGACAATGGCATCTATAACCGTACAACGAAGGAGGAGATGACGCAGATTTTCATCGACCTCCAGAAGGAGGGGTGGAAATATGGGACTACGATGGATGTCGTAGACATCCCGATCCTCGGCAAAGAGCCGAAGTCCGAAGAGGACTTGAAGGCTCCCAAGGAGCCGAAGCGCCGTCCGAAGAAGACGGTGACTCCGGCAGAGCCGAAGAAGGAGAAAATGCCACCGATGTGGCTGTTCCCGAAGAAGGAAGGACGCCGCAAGGTTTACAGCGCCGACAACTTCGACGCCGAAGCCTATAAGGCGAAGGCGAAGGAGCTTGGACTGCTCACGGCGAAGGGCAAGGTTCTGCCCGAGAACCGTGAAAAGGTCTATCTTGCTCTAGGGGCGAAGAAGAACCCCGATAGAGTAGCATATGACAAGGCTCGTGAGGGTAAGTAATTACCCTCGTGATCTCGGCTTTCACGGATCGCTTGCATTTGTTGGAGGAGACGACCCTTCGGGGTCGCCTCCTGTCGCAAGGGCAAGAATTCACGTGACCTTGAGAAAGGAGTAATCCCGATGTTAACAATCGTACAGCTGAAGGACGGTTGTTACCGTGTAACGGTAGAGTACACGACACCGGACGGACACCAGTTCCGCCGTGAGTGGACGTTCGCCGTTACAGCGTCGGACGCCGAAGCCGATGAAAGTGGCGACTTCATCGTGATTAGGTTCTGATACGGTAACTAAGTCCGAAAAGGGGGTATGTTAGAGTACTTCAGTACTCTAGCATATCTCCGGCTGTGATTGTTGACAAAAGCTATAACTAGTAGTAAATATTAGACAGGAGGAACGAGATGAAGGGGTATAACACAGAGTACGGATATATGGGGTTTGTGAACGGCACTTATGTGCTGTTCGCTAGTGAAGCGGATTACCGCGATTACATGGAAGGAGGTGAGGACTGATGGAAGAGCGTCAAACAAAACGATACGTCAAAGTGACGTATCAGTTTCTGTTGATATTAGCGATATTAACCATCACTCCGTGTCTCGGGGTCGCTGGTTATATTAACGCCGGAATTAGAGGAGCAGTGGTATTCGCACTGTTCCTCTTTGTACCGATGGTCTTCGCTTTCGTAGCCGTCACACTGGCTGACGAAAGCGGCTATGTTGAAAAATGAATATAGGAACTTGTAGAGTAAACTGCATAAATTAGACAAGGAGAATGATTATGAAGAACAACGAAATGAACATGGCAACTATCAACCTCAGCAATATCCTCGAAGCATATGGCTTCGGTGCCGTTGTGGCGGTAATGCCCACGGTGACGAAGGCCGAGGACTTCGATCCGGTCTACGCACCGGAGGAACCCACGTTCCGTCGCCACACCAAAGCCGAGGAGCGTCGCCTCGGTTACTACGCCGAGAAGCGTAAGAAGGCGGTGAAGCAGCTGAAGAAGGCTAAGAGCCTGAAGGCGAAGTACGGTGAGGATTTCCTCATCACCTACTTCGGCGACAGCGACACGGAGAGACTCACCGTTATCCGTAAGGATAAGGTTAGCACTCGACGCCGTGAGACTGCTGTAGCTGACGCTATGGCTGAGTACAGAAGAAAGGGGGTGAGATAACCCATGATGAACAAGATTGTTAAAATTCTTGAAGGCGTCATCATGTGGGGCGGATTAATCGCCTCAATATGCGCGGCTATCCTCTTGGGTAGCTTCGCCTTATACCTTGCCATGTACCTTATAGCAACAATTTTCTAAGGAGGGAAATCATGACCAGAGAAATCGTTATTACATTGTCACTCATCGGCATCATCCTTATGGTCATCGGGCTGTTCGCCCCGACCGTAGGGATGATTGGACTGTACGTCCTCGTTGCGGCGTTTGCCGTGACGTTGTTCTCCCTCGTAAAGGGAACTCTTCCGGGAAAGGGGGTAAGGTAAATGACGATGGGAGATCTGATTGGAATATGTGTTATAGTAGCGGGTTGCGGATTCGCCTACGGTGTGACAATGCTCATTAGCTGGTTCCTTGACCAGTGTGGTCTGTAAGCGAAGGGAACTGTAGATTAAAGTTAAAATATAGCAAAAAGTAAATATTAGAAACAGAAAAGGAGAAAAAGAAAATGGCAACAAACGAAAACATTATGGAACTCGAAACTGTATTTGATAAAGAAGTAACATATAAACCCAATTTTAGATACGTAGACGCTCTCGTTGAGAGAAGCGAAGAGCTTCTCAATGAGTACTTCGAAGGAGTACTCACAGACGACGAAGGGTTGTGGAAGATGTTCGGACAGGACGGTATCTTCTGGAGACAGAAGGGATGGCTCATCTCCGCAATGGAAAAGGATCCCAGATACAATGGGAACCTGCAAATTGTATTACGAAACCAGGAATACCACCGCTACATAAGCACCACGGTGGTCGAGGAATTTTACAAATATGCAAGAAGGTTCATTAGGGAAAATAGAACCTTCACCAACGGAAGGGAGGAGATAACCTATGAAGAATGGCATAAACGCATAGACGAGATGGACGACAAAAAAGTCCGTTTCCGCGAACGTTACGCAGAAACGAGGTTTATGGCATATTTACATGCCATTGAATATCTAGAAGAGAAAACATATGGATGGAAGGAAAACCCGAATTGCTACTTTGTAGCACAAGGGTTATGGATCATCAAGGACTACGTCCTTGAGGAAGGAACCCATGTTGTAAATGATGAGGTGGTTGAAAAAATCAACAACCTCGCTGAAGCATGCGGAATAAAATTCCGTGGTGTGCAGTCGGGCCAGAAGGCAACCCGACTCATACAAAATCTTTGCAAGCTCGTGAAAATGGACAAGGACGTCAAAATTGTTGACGAGTCCTTCGTCCGTCAGGACGGGGTTGTTGTAACCCGTAAAAAAGATATGGGTTGGAATAAACAATATGCCGCATTATGCGACAACTTGAACCCCTTGACCGTCAAGGGAACTGCTGTCATCTCCGTAAACCCGATAGACTTCTTCACGATGTCCTTCGGGAAAGGGTGGGCATCGTGCCACACCATTGACAAGAACAATAGAAGGAGACTGGACTCCGAGCATAATTATTCCGGTTGCTACTGCGGTGGCACTGAGAGCTATATGCTCGACAATAGTTCGATATTGTTCTACTTCCTTCCCGAGGATTGGAACGGAGAGCGCCCCGAACTTGAGGACAAAGTGAAACGGTGTGTCTTCTACCTCGGAGAGGACAAGCTTATTCAGAGTCGGGTGTATCCCGACGGAAGAGACGGCGGAGATATGTCTCTCGCCGGAGATATCAGGGCGATTATGCAAAAGGTAA
>AUXO018294745.1_pt1 | contig 10397 bp, 3 predicted proteins | sample 768731 | NCBI WGS metagenome assembly AUXO01 (sample SAMN02715735, study PRJNA202380) | gut metagenome | biome: sheep rumen | host: Ovis aries | place: New Zealand: Palmerston North | reverse complement strand
ACTAAATTTTTATTTTTATTTATAAAATTCTTTAATAAGATCATTATTGAAATCAAAAAAATATCTAGTTTCAATTATTTCAGCTAAATAGTTGTATTTAAAATATAAACCATAATGATATAATGGATTTTTACTTCCATATATTTCTTCTGCAATAACTTCTGTTTCTGTAATAAAAAAAAAACTGTTATTCCTGCTTCAATATAAGCTCTGAATTGAAATGGCAAAAAATAAAAATAATAATAAACTTCATTTATTTTTTTCATTGGATAAGTATTGAATTTCGTGCCAAATACTCCTTGAAAGATAATTCCATCAAGACCTCCATAGACGCTTCCTTCAACTATAGCTTTGTATCCAATAATATACCTGCATTTATCCTTGCTACAAATTGCAAATTAAAGCTCAAATCATATAGAAATTTAATATTCCATCCAAAGCCCTTTTTCTTAGTTCTTTCAAACGTAATCTCAAATCCAAATTTCAATTTAAAAACCAAAACAAATTTAATTCCTAACCGAAGTTGAAATAAAGGAAAAAATGGGAAAAAAAATGGCACTTCGAAAACAGGTCCAAATTCTTTTTTAAACTCCATTGTAAGTTTAAGGGTTATCTGAAAATAAATTGTCCAATTTTCTATTGCAAAATCTAAATCTACTTCAATTTGAGTATTAAGATCTTTCAATTTGTCAACAAGACCTTTCTCATTTTCGTCTTTATCATCACCGCTTTTTTTATCGCCATTATTTTTTTTACTATCTTTATTATCTTTATCATCATCGTCAATTCCTAAAAAATTATTTATTTCTTCTTTTGATAGATCTTCAAGCGCATCAGACCAATCTCCATAACCTTCATCTAATTCAAAGATATCTGAATCTTCTTCTTCATCTTCTAAGACTTCTTCATTTAATTTAATATATTCCTGGATTTCATATAAAGTTTCATAATTCAATTTAATGCTCCTTTTTATTAAATCATGATTTTTTTTTACTTCTCGTTCAAAATAAAATATTTCATGTTGATATTTTTTATTGAAATCTTCAGTCTTAGGTGTATAAGGATTACCAATTTTATCGAATATGTTTGGAATTTGATTATAATGTGTATTATAGTATTTTTCACCTACTACTCTATATTTTGAAGATATTATGAAAGTTAATGATTTATAATAAACATATAATTTTTCAGAGCTTATCTCACTAACCATATAAAGATAATGATATAAATCTTTAAGCTTTTTTAAATATATTTCAGTCTTTGTAGATATAAAGTAAGCTACATTCTCAAAATAATTTTTAATTGAATTATATTCTCTATTTAAATAGTCTTTTATTATTTTATAATTATTTTTTTCAAATCTCATATAAGACTCATTTAAAGCCAAATTAAAATTTTTTGATATTTTCTCCAAATTATTTGTTTTTGTCCAATATACAAAAGAATTTTTAAAGTAGATAGCATTTTCTTTTAATTGATAAACAATTTCAACAAATTGATCAACAATAAATTTTAAATTTGATATAGCTGCTTTAACATGCTTTTCTTCTTTTGCTTCACTTTGAAAATTATAAAAATTTAATGCTAATTTTCTTCTTTTATTATTTAGATTTGGCTCATTATATATAAAATCTAAAGATTTATATCTATTAGTATGATGTTTTTCTTTTTTCAAAGTTTTTATAACTTCTTCAATTATTTTTGATTTTTCTTTTTCCTTTAGATTTCTTCCTGTTAAATTTTTTTTTATTTCACTTATAATTTCGGCTTTAATATCATCTAAATTTAATGAAGAAGGGCAAAGTGCTTCTCTACAAGGATATTGCATATAAAAAAGTTCCTTAATTATTGTATAATCAATTACTTTATTGATATATGTATCTAATTTATTTATTATATACTCACTAAAATTGTAGCTCACATCTATAAAATTACGAAATGGAGAATCCAATTGTTTGTAACAATTATCAAAATATTCTGATGTTTCATTAACTATTTTAGTAAAATATTGAGGGAATGTTTTATTTTCAAAAGATTCTTCTTTGTTTTCCTCTAAAGAAATTTGGAGATTTAATAGATAGTCTCCATCAAATATATTGTCAATATAATCATTGTATTCTAAAAAAAACGAAGGAGAAGGATTATTCTCATTATTTTCCTCAAATATTGAGGTTAAATTTGCTTTAAATTTCTTTATAGAATCTATATAATCTTTTTCTTCATCTATATCTTCAAATAAAGTCAATTTTTCTAAAGCTTCATTAATTTTTTCTTGAGCAGGATTGTAATCATTATTATTACTCATACCAATACCAGAGGATTCTGTTGACTTTATTTCTAAGCTATTAGGTCTAATGACATAATCGAAAATATCATATTCTAAACTTTCATTAAAATGTGGAGCATTAATAATTTCATCTATAAATTCTATTAAATGAGGTATTTTAATATCGGTTATAAAATATTCTTTTAATAAATCATTTATACATTGATTTTTTATTTTAATGACGTATTCTTTATTATAATAAATATTAATATATTCTTGTATTCTTTTATTCTTTTCTTTTGAAATCAAATCATATTCCGCTTTATTTTGAACAAATAAGTTTGTTAAATTATCCTTAAGTGTAGAAGGTATTTTTTCAATTTTATTTAAAGCATTTACATAGTAATCTGCATCATATTGATATCTATTAAAATATTTATCATAAACATCTTGCTTTAATTCAAATAAACTTTTAGAATATGAAAATCTTTCTTTTACTTGAGTTTCTACATAATTAGAATATATATTTATAATATTATCATGCAATTTTTGAGAAAATATTTTCAAAAATTCTGATTTTGAATTAGAATTATCCATAGTATTTTCTCTTTCTAATTCAACCATATTTATACCTAAGGTTTTTGTGTTGAAATTATTTATAGTATATTTTTTATTAATGTAATTAGTTATTATTCTTTCAAAATAAAAGCAGTCATTTAATACATTTTTCAATTTATTAATTATTTCTTTCAAATTTGCATCAAATTCACTTGGGCTACTATAAATCATCAATTTTACTTTATAAATCTTACCTTTATTTTTGCAATCTAAATATTTTTCAGTCATATTTGTATAAATAACTTCTTTATAGTCTGATTCATCGTAAACACAATTTTCATAAACTATTTGTCCATCGATAGTACATTTTTCTTCGATATATTTCTTCTTTTCTAAATAATTTAAATAATTTAAATAATTTTGTTGATCAACAACTTTTATATCACTTAAAAGTTCTCCTCTTAATTCCCAGCAATCCCCAGAACTTATTTTAATAATATAATAATTCTTTAGATCAGAAAAAGATATATTTTTATTATTTTTGAAAAAAGTTAGAAAATATGATGTTACATTATCAAATAATGTTGGAGTCTTTTCTCCTATATTATTAATATTATTCTTAATTCCATTTATAAATAAATTAGAGTTAGAAGAATCTATATTTTTTATATCATTTATGCCATTATTGAAATCATCTTCATTTATTTTATTTATAAAGTAATCAGTTAAATTTAACTTCTCATTTAGTATTGATAGTTCGATTTCTTCTTTTTTGAACAAATTAATGAAATAATTTTTTTTTTCTTCTATTATTGATGAAAAATTATTTTTGAAATAATTTTTAAAATCATTAGAGATTTTTTCATTAGTTGAAGAGCCATCTAATGCATTTATTTTTTCTTTTATTAACTTATAAATATTATTAATTTCATTGGAATAATTTTTGAAATAATTTTCAAAATTATTAAAATTTTGATAACTATAACTATATCCTTTTATAAAATTAAATAAGGTTTCGTTATACTCTTCTATTATAGAATAAACCGAATTATTCATTTTTTCATAAAATTCGTTAGAATATTGAATGAAATCTTTGTTATTCCAATTAATAATATTTTCATATTCTTGTGCTATTTCACTATAATTATAATTATTATAGTTTTTTCTTGTAGATTTTATTATTTTCTCTATGTTGTTGTATAAAATACTTGAAATATTTTCATAACGCTCAATAATAGTATCTTTTAATTCATAAAAGCTTGCATTATAATTAGCATTTTCTTTAATGAAATCAAAATCAGGTTCAGGGAGCATTAATTCTTTTAAAGCATTTTCATTCATTTCATCAAATTTATTTTTTATGTTATATACAAAAGATTTTGTATAAATTATTTTATTATTAATTATATCTAAATTTAAATTATTTTTATATTTTTCTTTTTCTGTACTATTTTTTTCAGTCCAGCAATCAGATGGACAATTAGTCCCTTTGAAAAACTCTTCGACTTCATTTTCAAATTTACTTGAAAAAGTAGCATAATTATTAATTAGAGTCGATATTGGATTTTTAAAATTATCTTCCCCTAAAGATATATTATTTTTACTGCCATAATCTTTTAAATTCTCTGGGAATAATTCTTCTATAGTACTATTTGCATTATTTGTTATTAATTCGAATTTTTTTTCAAACTTTTCCTTTTGGCCTTCAACAGTAAATAAAATACTATCATCACTTAATTGTGATAAAACATAATTTTTATGATATAAAATGAAGTTTAATATATAATCTTTTGTCATAGCATATATATCGTTAAATATTTTCCCTATAAGATTATTTATTTCTAATCTTATTTCTTCAATATTATTTAATAAAGCATCTTGAGATATAATATTATTTATTTCATCAAATATTTCTTGTGGATATTCTAAAAATGATGAATGATTCATTAAATAGTAAGTTTCATTATATTTTTCTGATATAGTTTTCAAATTATTTTCTAAATTATCTAAATTAAAATCATTTTTGGTTATGGTAAAATTGTTCATTATTTCAGTTAATATACCTTTGTTTAAATATTCAGATAAAATGTTAGAATAATCATTGAGTAATCCTTCCATTTCATTTTTATAATTAGAAATTTCTTCATTTGTCATATCTTTTGAATTTCTCATACTTTTAGTTATAGTATTTTTTGCTATGTCAAATAAGTTTTCTTTTATTTTCATCAAATTACTGCTTTTAACCAAATATTCAGGCTGTATTTTTGATAATTTTGAATAAATGGTATTCTCTATATCTTCATATAATTCGAACAATGTTTTATTAACTGCATCTGAAAGATAATTTAAATTTTTATTATATAATTGGATTAGATCATAATAATCAATATTTTTTATTTTTTTGTCAATTAATTCAATAAGTCCATTACTTTCTGATTCTATTTCACTATAAATATTTTGGAGTGTAGAATTTTTTTCTTCTTTAGGTAATTGATAATCTTCTCTTATTTGTGAAAAAAACATAGATGAGATATTGGACTTATATTCTTTCATTTTTTTTAATTCTGATATTATTTCATTTTTCTTTGTTAATAGAAATTCATTACTAACATATTGAATTGTTTCTAAGAGCTGATCAGCATTTGTATCGAAATAAGATTTATAAGAATTTTCTGGATCAAATTCGTTAAAATAATATTCTGCTTTTAGGCTAACTTTATCAAATAAAGTTGGAACAAAATTCTTTAAAACATATTTATTTTCATCAATAGTTTTTCTTAAATCATATAATATTTGAATATTTTTTATTTCCTTTTCATTATTAATTTCATCTTTAAATTTGCTAATAAAAATTAAGAATTCTTGTTTAAATGATTCAACTTTATTGATCAATAAATTAAAATAGTCTAAATATTCATTTTTTATTGATTTTCTTATATTTAAAAATGTTTCAACTTTATCTTCAGTGAAATCTTTCATAAAATTAGTTATTTTCTTATCTAATTCAGTAAATTTGTCATAAATTATATTAAAAGTATCAGAAAAATTACTGAAATCTTTTACATGATCTATAAAATCGCTAAAGGTATCTGGATAATCTTTTCCAACTAAATTTCCAGAAATATTACTTATGTAATTACTCAAAGTATTAGAAAACTCAAATTTATATTCTTTTAAATATTCTATATCTTCATTAATTAATTCAATTAAATCATTACCTAAGCAATTAAGATTTTTGATAATAATATGATTATTTGAATAAGAAACATTCCCATGTACTTTGATTTTAAATAAGCCAGCAAGGAGTATATCGTTAGAAATATACCGGCCATCGTCAGGATAAACATAAGTTACAGAATATGCCTTTATTTCTAATCCTAATACAGTTTCATTATATATCGTCTGTACATTATTAGAAATATATTGTCCATAATAAGGATATCTCATTAATAAATTTCTTAATCTTGCTGTTTCATTTACAATACTATCTTCAATAGAAATAATAGTTCTATTTGATGCATTAATACTATCTAAATATTCCTGTCCTATTTCATTTAATAATTCATTTTCATAAATGCTGTCATTATATTCTTCATATTCGACATTACTAAAATATTCTATTAAAGAACCATTTTCATCCATATAATCATATAAAAATTCAATTGAATTAACAGTGTCAAGAGATAAATTTTTAAAGCCCAAATCTCCGCTAGGAGTAGTCTCATTTTCAAATTGCATATCTTCTTTTTTAAATTGGGAATCTTCTGAATACAAACTATTATAAATTAATTCATCTTCGGCACCATCTCCTGTACCATTAACAAATAAAGCCTGACTGTTTTCCTTAATAGATGTTACCAAACCTTCATCGCTTAAATTTGTATGAACTGTTTTATTATTTAAACTGCCCGATAATTTTGCTTTATCACTTATAACATCTTGTAAGCTTAATAATAATAATTCACTTGAATTGTCAGAAGATTTATTTATTTGTCTTAAATTAATATCAATTTCTGGTTTAGTTGGAAGTATTTCTTGTTCTAAGACCATCTCTGTCTCATTTTCATCAGAATTTTCCTTCAGAACTCTGTATTTTATTTTTCTTATTCTTTTCAATTCGTTTGCTGTTCTTTTATTATCATTATTTTTTTTTGAAATTTCTGAAAGCCTTCTTAATAAACTGGCTCTGGAATTGTTAAAATTGTTGTCGTCATTCTCTTTATCTTTTAACAAATCATTTAAATGATCTTGTATATTTTCTGAAAATAAATCTGCTGAAATTTTTGGAATAATTAAGCGTGCCACATCATTAAAGATATCCATAGTTCTCACAGAAAAATTTCCACTTTTTGGATAATATATATTTTTAATATCTCCATTTTCATAAAAATCAATTTTAATAAAAATCGAACTAGCTGAATTATTATTATTTTGTAAAGAAAAATTAGAACTATTTCCATTTAATATATCAAATAAATTAATATCATGAATATAATTATATTTATTAGTGTCTTTACCTTTTTTATATGTAAAATCAATTAAAGCTAAGTATCCTGAATACCACACTTTTTTAGTATTATTTTCCCCCTTTTCATAGTATTTATCTCTTATATATAAAAGAAAATCTCCATAATTATAAATTTCTTTATTATCTGAACTCATTTCTTCCATTTCAAGTAAAAAATTAATATATTTAACATTTCTATATATAAATGCTTTTCCTGGTTTATATCCAATATTGACTACTAATTCTTCTGGCTCAAAGAAATTTTTAATTTTATATTTGACAATGATGTTATCTGCTATAATAATTAAATTATTAGAATTGTTAAATGCAATACTTAAGTTTAAATAATCTTCCTTTTTTTATGAAACATATTTTAGAATAAAAGTCTTATTATCGGAATCCAACTCAATATTTTGTTCTGGTTTTTCTTCTCCAACCATTATAAATAATTGTTTTTTATAAAAAATATTTTTTTTGTTAATAAATTCATTATTAAATTCATGTCTTAATATTGTTGATATTATAACTGGCTCAAGATCTTCAGAGATAATTTCTGTCTTATTCACAATTTCACAGTTTTTGGGATCAGGAAGTTCATTTGGCTCTATCTTTAGTTTTATTTTATCTTTAATCTCAACACCATCAATTATAATAGTTAATTCATTTTCCATTGATTTCGTACTAAATAAATCAATTGCATATATTCCTAATTTCAAACTTTCATTATATACTCTTAAATTAAAGGTTTTATCTTCAGAAGCTAGTTTATATGTTAAGTGCTCTTTTAAATCAATATCTAATTTCCTATGATATAATAAATCTTTTTCAGTTCTCAAATTTAAATAAATTGAATAATTTTCTCCTGCGAACATTTGATGTTCTATTTCATTTGGCTCAATAGTGCAATGACTTATATTATATTCACCATTTCCATAGCCTTCATCGTCTTCTGAAGATGTTAAATTAATAGTGAAATAAAAATATTCATGTGCATTTTCTATAGATAATTGAATTTTAATTTTATAATTGTCCCCAGAAACTAAATATTTAAAATCTTCTCTATTATTTTCTGGGATTGATAAAGAAAATTCATTTGCTGTTCTTGTCACATTAAAATTTATTGGTATCATATCATTTCCATACATTAATGTCTCGTTCACAATTGACGAATCTAAAATTTCTACTAAATTATTGTATTTATCATATAATTTTATTAATAAATAGAATTCTGAGTCGACATCTAAATTAATTTGTGTATTATTTTCTTTTATTTCTTCAATGGATGAATTAACTGAAAGATAGAATTTTGATTTTTTAGTTTCTGCATCACCATTTATTTTAACAAAAAATTCAGCTGAATGATTATTATAAAGAATAATCCAAATTAAGTTCCCAGAAATAGTAATGTTGTCTTCTGGATTAAATAAGAATTTATTGTTCTGTTCATCTATTTTTGAAATTACTTTAAGAGTTTTGTTATTAAAAAGGCATTGTATATCTATTTTTTCAGATATTTCTTTTACTGGTATAGTATTATTGTATTTATCCTTTGGAATAATTGTCAAATTTGAAATTTGGCCAATGTCTAATAATTCTAAATATTGAATATCACTTAGGTTGAAATCCATTTCTCCAGGATAAACTTTTATATTACAATTTAAGCAAGAAACATCTTCACCATCATAAGTAATTGAAAATAATATTTCTCCAGATAAAGTAAAAGATTGATTAACTATAATAGCTTTTTCATTAGGATCAAATTCCCCAACTTCAACATTAATAATAGAACCATTAGAAAGATTAGCTTTTACTTCAAATTTTTCTAAGTCAGTTTTTTCTATAAAAGTTAAAGAAGAGCCATATTTATTCTTTGGATAAATTTTTATATTGAAAAAATCTCCAGCAGCTATTTCATTTTCATCTATTTTTGCAAAATTGTTTTTGGCATTTATTCCAATGTTTTTAATTTTAATAATATATTTATCGAAATTAATATTTTTGAAGTATTTTGAAGTCAAATATATTTCACCAGGAATATCAGTCTCTAAGTTAATGACTATTTTATTTTTGGAAAGAATGCCTATTTTCCAGTATATAGGAGCTGCTTTGCTATGCTCTAATTTAACCAGTTTTTCTAATTCTCTATTTGAGTGATTTAAAATACTTGAAGAGAAATTTCCATTTTTAGATTTTAGATTTATTATTACAGAAGGAATTATTACTGTGCTTCCCTCTCTTAGATAGTTTGGGGACGTTTCCAAGCAATAATTGTCAATTTCTAAACTTTCAATCTCTCCATTTGGATCTTCTCCCCCTTCTTGTAAATTTCTTAATGCTTTATTTTGGCTAGAAGGAATGTAGCATATAGTCAAATCTCTTATAGACACATCTTGAGCATTTCCATCCGTTTTAATTAGGACATATGCATATTCTCCAAAAAACTTTTTAATTTCAATTTTCTCTTCATAAACAAGTTCATCTCTAGAATATATCTTAATTTCATTATCTTTAATGAATATATCATATCCTATAACTTTAGTTTCAATTTTTTTTTCATATGGTTTTTATTTGCTTTACTAGGAGAAGCATTTTTTTCTTGGAAGCATTTTTTTATTTGGAGGAAACTTTCTTTTTGGGTGATATCTTCATTAAATTCTATTTCATAAGAATTATTTATCCTGCTGCCAACTTCAAAATTTTTCAAATCATTTGATAAAATTATCGAGGCAAAGCCAAAATCTTTTTCTATTTCTAAATGGACTTCCAAAGCTAATATACTTATGCCTCCTTTATAAAAGTAATTCATGAAGCCTCCATTTGTATAGTTACTCAAATGAGACAATTTAAGAGTGTTCATATCTTTTGGGCATAATTCTAAAGATATGCTTATATATGCAATAAATATTAGTATAGTAAAAAGTTTAAAATTTTTCATTGTTTTTATTAATAAATAAAATTAATATAAAACAATATATAGATTTTACTTATTAAAATATTTTATTTAAAGATATAATTTTAGTGAATTTTTAAAATTATTAATTAATTAAATATTTAATTTATTATATT
>AUXO017882772.1_pt1 | contig 10397 bp, 1 predicted proteins | sample 768731 | NCBI WGS metagenome assembly AUXO01 (sample SAMN02715735, study PRJNA202380) | gut metagenome | biome: sheep rumen | host: Ovis aries | place: New Zealand: Palmerston North | reverse complement strand
GCGGGCCAGTATGCTAATGCCCAGGCAGAGCAGATTGGCCAGGCCCAGCAATCTATGGGTCCGCTAGCCGCTAACACAATGGGCACAACTACCGCTGGTCTCGGCAACTACACCTACAACCGTTTGATGCGTCCACAGGTAGATGTTATGCGCGACGAGATTCTGGTCGAGGGGTATAGAAACCAATTAAACCGCGCCCTCTCTGACGCGTACAATACCGCTCGCAAGAACTACAACCGCAGGGCTGGCGGCGGTGGCGGCGGCGATGACGGCAATAACGACCCGGATAATCAAGGTACAACTGGCGTTACTAAGATTACTGGCTCTGGTGATAAGTCTATTGGTTCCGTCAACCCAACTAAATGGGGCAAACTTCCGCAATTGTTCAAGTGGGAGGATAAGAATGGCAATATGGTCACAGTCACCCGTCCGCCACAAATTACTGACGCTGAGTGGCTAAGTTGGTATAACACGAAAAAACAAGAAACCCAGGCAGCTGGTAGAAAGTTTGAGGGATAATGGCAATCGACAATGGTTTGAACAACGGTGCAATCGGAAGAAATACTGGGAAGGGGGCCATTGGGCCCAGTATTGGCGGAGCTATTGGCTCTAACACTGGTAAAGGTTTCGCGGATAATAATATAAACAAAAACAATAATAGTACTAACAATACCGGCGATATCTATATGCAATTCCCGTATGCCGTAATTGTTGAACCTAGAGATGAGGGAGGCAACGTTACTCAGGGGAATAAGAATTATCAGGCTACCTATAATGCCTACAAAGCTGCGGCTGCCAGGCTCATCGACCAGACCGAAGAGGCGTTAACGACAAAAGCTGCATGGTCTACGCCGCCAAGCGTTTCAATCGAGAACGGCAAGCTCACTCTTAACGGTTCTGACGCCTTTCTAAAATCTAACGAGGCTGCTCAGTTGAGAAAAACCCTCAAGGCTATGGAGGGGAAGACCTACAACACCGAAGACTTGAATAAGCAGATTGAAGCTTGGAACACTGCACTCTCTGAAATGTCTAAGGGGTACCTCGATACAGTCGACGCGATGAACCAGGCAAACTACGCCCTTTCTCAATCCGCTGAGAATGCTGAATACCATAAGCTTACAATCTCCGACATGCAGAAAATTGGCAATTCCGCTTCAATCGGCAAACAGCCAGACGCGAAGACAACCAAGAACAAAATTTTTGTAGGCTTCGAATGGGATGATGACGGCAATGTAAAAGAGAAGTGGGTCGAGGCTAAAGACTTCTATAAAGAGTTCAATTCATTGGACGACGATAAGAAACGCTCTGCTTACCACTCTCTCGTGACTCAAGCGAACAACGGCGATGTTGGGGCTTACTCCAAGCTCACCTACCTAAATGGCGGCAGCGAGGGCAAGCCAACCAATGTCGAGTATGATGCGGTCGGCGACTTCTTCTATACTTTCGGGGAGAACCTGCTCACTGGCTTAGCTGAGGCTGCCGATTTTGTGACTACCTACATCCCTGTGTTCAATACTGCCCGCCTTACTGGCAGGATTGTTCGTGCTGCTGGGGCTGGAGACATCAATGAGTTCTTCAAATCAGATGACATCCGCAATATGATTGATGACTATGAGGATGTTGTCTCCTGGGAGAACGCATACTTCTCAGAATTAACGCCTGGTTCTACCCAGGCTGCTGCTATATCCGGCTCAGTAGTCGGTAATGTCCTCGGTATGGCCTATTCAATCTGGGCTGGCGGCGTAGGCAACGCTGCTGGTTTGGCTGTGGCGAACGCCGCAACCCAACCTATCAAGCTTGCTATCGCTGGTGCGAACCAATCCCTAGTTAACTCTGGTAAATTCGTAGCATTCTCTAGGAGCACCGTCACTGGAGCGCAGGGCGCTATGGGTGGAGCCGTTAGAACCGCTGGCTCTATCAGTAACAGATTCCTAATCCCTACCGCTATTGTCGAGAAGTTCCCTAACTTCTCGTCTGCTCTGGCCGATACGGCTCTCAAGTTCAGCGAGATGTCTGGCATTGGAAACACTGGGGCGACTGCCGCTCAGGCATTATCTGGCAGTGAAAAGGCGGTAACTTTAGTTACTGACACGGTTGGCGCTGGCACAAACGTCGTATCTAAAACTTCGATGGTTACGCTTGCGGGCAAAACCTTAGCACAAGAAAAAGCAATCGCAACCGGCATCCAAACCGCATTCCGTCTAGCTCCTCTTGCTGGAGAGGTTGCGCTACGCCATACGGACCAATACTTCCAGAAGCTCAACGCTGGCGAAGAGGTCGGCAAGCTATCAGACTATGTGTTCGAGAATACCGTGAAAGATATGGCTTGGGGCGCAGCATTTATGGCCGCTGGCGCTGGTTTCAAGAAATTAAAAGACGTTGCGAAGGCCGCTAAAAAATCTCCAGCCGACGCTGCAAGCGCCGCATCCTACGCTGCTGGCAATACTCAGCAGGGCTTTTATAATGATTCGCACTTTACCTACGATAGAGGCTCAAATTACCTCCCGTCCGGTCTCGAGAGAGACCAAGACCTCCAGGAATTTATCTCTACTATTATGACCGTAAACGGCGAAGGCATTTATGCTGTTCCTAACTCATCATCCCCTATGGCTGTTTCTGCCGTCCCAGGCACTAATGTGGCTCAGGAAACTGGCAAGGTATTCGGCGCAGTCTCTAAAAACGTAATCAAACAGTACGAGGTTGAACCTGTCCCTGATGGCGCCAACGTGGTCGAGACGGTCACGAATTTAGACGGTACAAAGACTATCTCTAAGCAGCATTTCGATAGCCTCGACGAGGCAAACGACGCGGTCCGCGGCAAGACCGTCCCAACCACCTCTCCTAAAACTCTAGCCAACAGCGACCAGGTCGCAGATATTAAGGTCGCACCACTTACTATTAATGGTGTTGCCCCAGAGGTATTGCCAAAAGGCGTGACTCAGATTAAGTTTGAGCCTGGTGTTGTCTATCGTACGCCAGATGCACTAGTCGACGATATCGTGGATTTGGTAGATTGGCTAAGCCCAGACCGTATTTATAGAGAGTATGAACATTATGTCCAGTTAGCTCAGATTCAACAAGCCGACTTTGAACATCTCGACGAAGCCCCAGACGTCCCTAAAGAGATACGCGGTACCGACCTTCTTAAATTTATCCGCCTTGCAGCTTGGGCCAAAGCCAACAACTACAATGCGATTCCGCTCCGCGTCCCTACCTCCTATTCACGCACGATTAAGAAGTTCTCGATGCAGGATAAGTTCATCTCCAAGCTCGCAGATAAATACCAACTTCCAGAACTCGATGCAGCTTCATTAATAATGAACTCTCGTGGTGAAGAGAACAAAAACTATTACGGGACAAATCATAACGGCTCCTTATTCTATGCTCTGTCGAACATAGTTCCAGCGATTAATAAGAGAGGCACCGAATATAAGTCATTAGACGATGAGCACAAGAAGGCTGTGGATATTATTGGCGCGCTTAGCCTCATTTTCTCAGCCGACATCACTGGACATTGGGATTTGCTGAGCGACTTTGGTGAGAATAGAAGGACTGCAATCCATAATCAAGGCGTGTACGCGACGCTGACAAATATACGACGCGCGAAAAATTTGGCCGCTCTTAGCGGGATGAGCAAAGAGAACCTAGCTAAAGCAGCGCAAGCATACATCCACAAGTTTGAGGTAGAGCTTCGCGATGCTAATGACGGAGAGTTGTCTGAAAAGAACAGAGATGAGTTATATAACGCCTTAACTACTTTGACAGACGCCATTAACGACGGGTACGCCTGGTTTAGTAGTTTGTCAGAGGGGCCAGAATCGGTCGAAAAGAAGATAGAAGATTACTTCAACGGGGTATATAACTCAGATGACGCTTTAACTGAGGCCGCAAAAACCGGGGCACCTCTATCTCTTGATATCACTGTCCCAATTTCGAAGGTTGGTGACAACTTGATTTATAAAGAATCAGAGGTTAAGAGCGATACGCTCCCGACAATGTACGCTCATATACCGGCTGGAACGAAAGTTGCTAAGAGATACTCATTGACCCCAGAGGGGAACCCTATACGGACTATGCAGGGTGGCTACTATTACGACTGGGCGTTTGACGATAGCGCCGGCGTTGTCAAAAAAGAACACTCCGCTTCTAGCAGGAATGATGATATTTACGCAGAAATCGAGAAGTCATATGGTTATGATTTAAAGAATGCGCCGTTCAGCGTAGACGATATAAGCCTTAGCATCAAGCCGATGCTAGATAAGACGCTAAATGCAGTTGGCAGTAAGTCGCTTATGGAATACTATTTTGCCGATGGAGACGGGTACCAGGCAGAAGTAGTCTTGATGCGCCCAATAGATTATCTTGACTTCCTAAGGCGTGTCGGCAATATGAATGAAGATGTCTATGAGGATATCAGAGATGGCAGCGACACGGCCAAGTACACCAAAGACATGGCGAATGGTGATAAGTTTCCAATGCCAGCCATAAAATTTGACCAGCAAGGGAATTTTGATGGGCAAGAAGGGCGACATCGAGCCTTCGCTGCAAAAAATAATCATATTGATTTAATCCCAGTCGCTATAAAATACCCAGCTAAAGAGAATTGGTTTGGCAGATTCGCCGAGCAGGTTGGCCTCCCTATGGTCAGGATGAAACTAATCACTCCTTATGTGTCTGATATCATAACCAACAATAACCCAGAATCAAAGATAGTAGACCTATATTATAATCACCCAAATGGGGCTGCTTATACTCCAGTGCAGGGAGAATATAATATAGCAGATTATGGCGTATATGATAGAAATTCAGTTGTCGGTATGCAAAAGGCAGCGAAAGAGTTATTAGAGCCTAACAAAGAGGTGGTCGAGAAAAACAAAGAGCAGATAAAAGAAAAAGTAACTAGCCTGTATACCGTGACTGAACCTGGCGGTGTAGTCAATAGGCTAAACAACCGTATCCGCAAACAAGTAGCACAAGGTACATTGCCTAAGGATTCCGTCTCTACGCGCGTCGGTGCTGCCATGGATTTGCTTGACACCGCGCTTGAGAGCGGCGGTGACGGGTATGGCGAATGGGACGATACGCCCGCTCCATTACTTCCGGAAACTATCGATGAAATCAGTGCCGGGCTAGAAAGCATCTTGCTCGGCGCAGCTACGGACTTGAACTACGCACGGGGGTATAGGATAGATTCACCTAATGTCGTGATTGATGGTTCTCCTCTATATGATGCTTTATCGGAAATAGTCAATAAGGTTCGCATCGGCAGATTGGTTCAAGGAATCTCTAGGGTTGCTGATGAAGAGGCCGTCCCCGATGAGAGAGCCAAGCAAGTTATTGACAACTTGCACAAAGAGCATGGCAAAAAATATGTTGATGAAGCTGTAAAAATTGTAAACGCCATCGACGATGGCAGCAAAGTAGACCCTATTGTCTCATATGTTCAAGATGTAATAAACATACGCCAAAAGCTTGAAGACTATGCTCCTAATACCGACCAACTCGACATTGATGCTGATAGGGCGTTCCTTGACCAATTGAAGGGGGAGCTCGTAGATTTAGTTATTAAATACAATGAGTCTTTGCCAACTGGATTCAGCAAATATATGAAGCCTTTATCTGATGGGTGGGGTGAAAAGGGCTCACATAACGTGAAAGTAGATATGATGTGGGACGTACGCGGCATCTCTGAGTATGGCAACTCGGTCAACGCTAGTGACGGAATTAGGACAAGAGTCCAGGATTTGCAAGTTGGGCAACACGTATTTTGGCCATCATTAGATTACGGCACCTTTAACCTCGAAGTCCCTAACGCATACGCCGCTGGCGATGGGTATGGAGGGGGGCATAGATATTTCGTCTTAACTGGTTCTCCGAAAGGAACAGGCTTGTTCTTCTATGGTGACCCTCAGAACTTTGGCGAGTATGAAGGAGATAAGCATATCCATACCAATGATGGTGGCGCACTCGTTCACCCGATGAATATGGGGGCTACCATTGTAGCGATAAGAGAGCTGGCTCCGGACGCAACGCTCATTATACAAATTCGCGATAATGCAGATGGCACCCCATATTCTGGACCGATTGATGGACAAGGCGGTGGAATCGAAAAGATTACAGAGCGCGTACGTACGGACGAGACTGCAATTACCCCTAACAATATTGTCGGTATGCAATATGGCGTTCCTTATAAATACTTCACCAACGAGTCTGATGCTCTTGCGTGGGCAAAGGAGGAGGGCGGTCGCGCAGTCCACAGGCTAGACGACAATGCTGATACTCTCACGCGCCCACCTGTCACCACTGACGACTTAGCAGAGAATCCGCTTCTCCTAGGTGCAGGTGAAGGATATATCCCACACGTCGAGAGATTCGATGAGCTAATGACAACTTTGCCTACGCTGATGGAAGAGGGTGAGGGGGCGGTTGACTACCTTCGTGGTATCGTAGATATCGCCCGCGAAGTTAACGCTGTCTATACAGCGGTAGCAGCTAACGTCAATCTTGATGACATCTACAGCCGTTACGCCAAGGCTATATATGACGACGAAGAAGTTGCCCTAACTCCTGACGAGAAGAAAGCACTCGAGCCTATCACCCATATGCTTGACGCTCTCGGCCATTACTTCGACCCATCCGGTAAGAGCCTCACTCAGGAGTTCTATCTCCCGACTGCATTAGCAGCCAATAAGATGGTTAATATCGAGAAGGCTCTATTGAAGGGTGAAGATGCAGACCTTGGGCATCCAGTGGACACTGGCTTCAACGATATCCTCCTTGACCTCCAGAGAATCGGTGACGCTGGCTTCTGGCAGAAACGCACAGGCGACCTCTTCAGAGATGAGGATGGCAACTTCACTATGGCCCGCGCTGGCACGCTCCAGGATGCACTCACCTCTTATACTGTATCTGCTCTTACTAGAGGCAAAAACAGTTTAGCAGTAGCCGTTAACAACGAGGTAGCTAAGTCTAAGTACGACCGCAACCGTTCCCAGATTACCGAGAAACAAGCTTACGCTGGCATTAAGGAAGCGGACAAGATTCGTGGAAAGACCAAATCCTACCGCGCTGCTATCTCCAAAGACGCTGACAAGATTGCAGAGCTCAAGGAAGACTACGACGAGAGCGCAGTCGACCAGGCAATGAAAACTAAGAACTACTCTAAAGACCTAGGCTTCGTCAAGGGCGCCAACCATGCAGCGCAACTCCTTGGCTATAACCAGTTCTTAGAGATGACACCTATTCAAGGTAGTGTGATACGCTACGGTACCCAAGGCCAAGTCTATAGAGGCACCACCAGTATCCGCAGGAAGATGGAAAAGATAAACATTACTGGCCCAATGTGGGTTACGAGATTCGGCGCGAAACAGCGTATCGGTTTCGGTCTTGAGGCTAGCAAAGCTAACACTAAGAAATACGGTATATTTAAGGCTGGCGAGCCAGCTGTGAACTTGGGTCGTATCGTGTCTATGAACTTCGATTCCGATACTAACGCCTTAGCCTACCTCTACACTCTCAAAGGTGTGATAAAGTCATGGTCTACTGGCGACGGTATGGATATGGTGACTGCTGTAAACAAGTACGCTCGCGAGAACTTTCCACTTCTTGACGACTATGAGTGGAACGCAGCGAAACTTCTCAAAGAGTTGGCTCGTAACTACCACGCATCCGCTGACCCAATGGCGGTGGACGCTATGAACGTAGACTCAATCTCTAAATGGATTCGTGACTGTACGGCAACCTGTTTTAATAACGCCATTATGATGACTGATATCTCGAACCTCGACGAAAGAACACTCGAGGCGTTGGATGAGGCGGCAGCATACATCTACGTCGGCTCTCCTCTCAAGAGGAACAAAGTCATTAATGGTGTACTCAAGTGGGAATCGGTTGCGAAACTAGGTGTCAACGTGTCACCAGTGCTAGGTAACATCGTATCGGAAATCTTTACCCGCCTCCCAGGCTATATTGGTTGGAAAGATACGACTAGAGCGCTGAAGAGAGCACTAGATGTAAAGGAAGCGGCGCGCATTAAAAACATCATCAGCGACCTTCCATCCCACTATGACAGCCCAGAAGATGACACTATGCTTCAGACAGCAAAAAAGTTGTTTAGTACGTTCACAGATAAAGCAACCGACTCAGCACTCAAGCCTCTCACCTGGTCTGAGAACGTCAAGAACCTCGTCTACTACGCAGCTGGCGAGATTAACGCCGAGCGTAAAGGTATCACTGACCCAGCCAAGAAGCAAATAGAGGCAATCAGGTTCGTCGGCGAGCACGCTATCGCTGGCGGTAGAGGCACGGCCCCAGGCGTAGCTGAATCGTCACTCGGCCGCACGCTCTTCCTCTTCCGCACATTCACAATCAGAAACTTCGATGACTTCATTGACTTCGTCGAGAAGGCCTCGAGGGGTGAAACTGGCGACAACTACTGGGATGCTAGATACGAAAAGAAGTATGGCAAGAATAATAAGGACAGGTCTGGCAGAAACAAGGCTAGCTTCAAACTTGGAGCTAAAGCAGTCGGCGGACGCCTGATGCGCTCCTACGTCATCTGGCTCACTATCCTCGCCTACTTCGGTAAGAGCTTGCCGGATGCACTCGGCGGCGACCCAACTGGTATCACCGACGGCGGAAAAGACCGCGGCTTATACGACGACGAAGATACTGACGAGTACGAGGGTATGACCGACTTCGATAACTTTATCAACAGCCTACCTGCTGGTGTAATCTTCGGCTCGCTTCAAGACCTCTACTTTGCGGCTAGAAGAAGAGGCGTCGATTCTAAGCAGTTTATGGCATTCGACCTATGGAATGACCAGAAGCTTAACAATGATATGAGCAAACATCTCCCATTAGGTGTAGCATACAACCGCTTCGCCGATATGCTTGACCTCCTGGACCGCGGCTACTCCTTCAGCTCGACTGGCAAGAAGACCTACGCGGCGCCAGAGACAGCACTCGATGTCGTTAAGGGCTTTCTCTTCGGTAAGTCTACGACTGAGAACTCACTAGCCTACGGTAAATACCGCTACGGCACAGTAAATGTATGGGGCGACCTATCATCTGGCGACTGGATGGACTTTGCTATGAACGCCAACCCACTCAAGGATATCACTGGTGCGAATGCGCAGTTCGATACAACCAGAAAAGACTATACTGGCGTGTTCGACGGTAGTTGGAACGACATCGCGACGATGCAGCTTATCGTCGCCCAATTCAAGGAGCGCCAGCAGACCATCATCAACGAATATAACAGTGACAAGTACCGTTATGGCGGAGATTATGAGGGGCTCACTGACGCAGAGAAAGTAGCCAAAGCCAAAGAGGCGCGCGAAAAGAAGATTGACGCATACACCGAAGACGTACAGCGCGCGGTTAATGCCTTCACGGCCGCGGGCAATGCCCTCTCCGATAAGCAGATTTCCAACTTGATGTATCTCTTCGACTTCCACGAGGGCGAGGAAGATGACGAATGGAATAGCTCGGCTGCCCGTGAACGCTACGTAGAGGCTGGTCTTCCAGATTACAACGCTGCGGCCATCCAACGTACGACTAAGACTGAAGATGGCGAGAAGACAGATGTCACTAAGAACTATCTCGACCGCTCGCTCATCCTTCAAAACGCGCAACAGGGCTTTTATGGTAGCTCTAAGGAAGCAGCCAACGCAGTCAAAGAGGCGCTCTCCAGCTTTGACTCCACCTACAAGGCTTACAAGGAGCGTGTCAAAGCTCTCAGCGATAAATACTTCACAGCGCGCGAAAAGAATAAGAAGAGCGCTGAGACTAAACAGCTCTCCAAAGACCTCGAAAAACTCCAGAACGAGTACATTGACAAGCTATACCAGCAGCTCACTCCAGTGGTCGAGCAATATGGCACGGCGCTTATCGGCACCTATGATGTGGCTGACGTGCTTCAGGATTATATGAGCAATATGATTCCATACAGCTCAATCAAGAAGTACGGCCAAACTTATAGTAGCGGCAACGACATCGTCTACGGCCAGCTTGCTGAATGGCTACAGAAGAGGTGGGGCCGTAACGCACCTACCGCACCTTCTGACGCTGAAGTTACCAACGGTATCAGCGAGATTAAGAAGCTTCTTGACCAGGGTAAGACGGCAGCAGCTAAGAGCAAAGCTCGTGCTATCCTAGAGAAGATAGGCCGCGGCTCACTTGGTGCTCGTAGGTACGATGTAGAAACTTTAAGGGACGTAGCATATGACTAAGGAATTGCTAGAGGTGGTGGCGCTCGACATCCAAGCTGAGCGCCGCCGCCGCAATAACCAACTGCTCGAAGCAGTTAATGGCGAGACGGAGATTTATAATCTCGAAGATTTACTCCGTCTCGTGGGGGAATTAAATGCCGCATACAACCACTGCGTGGCTAGTAT
>AUXO011241300.1_pt1 | contig 10397 bp, 13 predicted proteins | sample 768731 | NCBI WGS metagenome assembly AUXO01 (sample SAMN02715735, study PRJNA202380) | gut metagenome | biome: sheep rumen | host: Ovis aries | place: New Zealand: Palmerston North | reverse complement strand
CATCTTCAACATACTGCTTTTTTTCGTCGGGCGTTTCAGCCTCAGCACCTGTTTCGTATGCTTCACGCTCTGCTTTCTCCACCTGACTCAGATTCCCTTCCATTCGCATCAGCATGTCGCCAACGTTTGAACCCTGCTCTTGTTTCAGTCTTGCAGCATAGCCAAACAAAGCTGCTCTTTGCTGGCCGTTAAAGGCTTCGTTGTCCTTTATACTATATAGGTAGTTGCCGATTTCCTGGTCATCCATATTGTTGATGCCTTCCTTCATCAGCTCCCACTCTTCACCAAAAGCTATCTGACCGTTTATATCTGCCTGGGCCAACTGCTGCTTTAGCTTTCTGCGATACAATGGATATGCTGCAGTATTCATGGCTGACATCATACCGCCAAACCATAAAGTACCTGCAAATATCTGTGCCTGCTGTTCAGAGTCCCACAAGTCACTTATCTTGTTGTCGCCTGTGCCAAGCATGGCATTCAGAATAATACCGTATTCTTCTTCCAAAGGCTCTTCTATCATGCCATCCCAGTGGGTGCGCTCCATGAACTTGCCCATCTTCTTGGCAAATGGCGTACTGCCAACCTTGCCAACAAGATCACTAAGATAGCCGATGCCTAAAGCGCGACCTGCCTTACTATTGGCCATGCGCTTCACAAACTTATTAACGCTACCACCAGCGCCTAATTCGGTAAAGTTCTCTATGATACTTGATACCTCGCCTTCATAGGCTGAGCGCAAAGCGCCTTTACCGCCTTCAACAAATACGGGCTCTCCGTTTTCGTCATCTTCATAACGACCCATGTGAACGTTACCGTCCTCATCATACATAAAACTGTCGCCTGTATATCGTTGCAACACATTTCCTATGGTACGTGGAGCCTGTAGGGTGTTGCTCAATACAGCTGCTTCGCCAAGATTGCCTAATACTCTGGCTGCGACTCGTTTAGAGACTGCTCCGATACCATGACGGCCATACCTACGAACAGCCTGACGTGCAAGCGCACGACCAAAGCCACTGGCAGGGTTGACAGCCATCTGAGCCATAAAAGGTGCCATGTCTGCGGTTATCTCACCAGCTTTGTAGCCCATTGGTAAATCTGTATATTGCTGGGCTTGCGCTGTAGCCATACCAGCCAACACTACATCCATTTCCTGGTCTGTCAACTGTTGACCGCTATCCAACTTGTTCTTAATCTTCATATAGGCTCCGGCTTTCTCCAGGTCGTTTACTCCACCTGACAAAGCATCTTCCCACCATCCGACATCACTCAGACGGTCCCATACGGCATAGCCAAAGTTTTTCCAGTTATTAAAGAAGTCTTTTGTGAACGGAATACCAACACCACCTAGGAAGTCACTGCTCTTATGTAACTGTTCGGTACGATCCATCTGCAGACGTGCTTCCATCAAATCGTGACGGGCATTCTCTAAGTTGCGCATAGCCTCGTCGCCTGCGCTTCCACCACTATAATGTACACGTCCATCAGCATCCACCCACTGACCTTCGTAACCTTCCATGCGTGAATCGATACCGTTTATCTGACTGTCAATCCTATTCTTCAAGGCTTGTTTGGGATTATTGCGCTCCCATTCGGCCTGGTCAATGGCATTCTGTTCCAAATCTGCCAGCTCACGACTTTCATACTCGTTGCCTGACGGAGTGACGTAGGTATTCTCCATCTTTCCGGTATTCATATTAAAGCGCGGCTGTCCTTTAGTAACCTTACGATTCTGACCTAACCGGATTGGCTCCTGTGGTAAATCAAGTCCTATACGCTGTTCTTGGTTGCCTATGCGATTGATGACACGCTGATTCTCGTTCAGTGTTTGTTGGGCATCGTTCAGTACTTGTTGAGAAGATGGAGATGGTTTACCACCGATTCGTTTTCCATCCAAAGATAAATATTTGTATTTGTCTTTGTCGCTCTCCATGTTTCGCTTATAACCAAAAGATGAGAGCCATTCATCACGGCTACCCTGTCCGAAGTCTATATTTTCTTTGTCTGAAATCTCTGTAAGACGATTATATAAGTTTTCAATATTACCAGGACCTGTGAAGTATTTGTTTTTGAATTGTTCCTGACTCATTCCGTCAAGACCAAAATCTACTCCCTCTTTGTCAGAAATCTGTTTGAGTGCATTATATACTCCTTCGTAGGTACGTCTGTTATTTGCCATAACGATTATAGTTGTATACTTGATTTACGTTTTTGGGTAGTCTGTTTTTGTACAGGCTTCTTCTCGTTTTTCTTTTGAGGGGCTTTTTTCCTCGGTTTCGGCTCTGTTACCTTCCTAATGGGTTCTTCCTTTCCTCTTGGCTGGTTTCCATTGGTGGTAGGTACACGTTCTGTTATCTTACGACCTTGCTCATCGATATAGGTAGTAGTCCTGTATCCATACGTACCATTGTTAGCACCACGACCTCCAGAACCTGAGCCAGTGCCAACACGATTGTTTCTGTTGATTTGGGACCTTACGTATTCTCCGTACAATGGGTCTGACTCCTTTAATTCCTCCACATTTCCTGTGAATGGGTCAAACTTCCAAAGACTGCCATCTTTCTGCTTGATGACACGGACAGCTTTCAGTCGGTCATTCTCAGCTTTCATGCGCGCCACATCGTCACGGTTCTTATACCAGTCTATCTTGGCTTCGTTCAGTGCTCGGTTCTGTTCCTCTATTCCTGCCTGTCGCTGCAAGTCGTACAGAGTCTTGGCATACGCCCTGCGATATTGTGCTAGATCGTCCAGGCGTTTCACCTCACGATTGTAGTTCTCGTCAACGGTCTTGTAGGGATCACTATACTGCTGAGGCCTTGCACCCTTGGCAGTATAATAGAGGTTGCTAAGCTGGCGTAGTCCGTCAAACAGGCCAGTCCACATAGCCATCTGCTGACGGCCTCGCTCTAAGCGATTCTGCTGTGCTTCGCGCTCTGCTGGCGTAGGACCTAGCATTTCTGCCAAAGAACCAATAGCGTTCGATGTGTCTATCTTGGGTTGCTCTACAGGTGTAACACCTACTGTCTTTCTCATCTGATTGATGGGAACCATATCATCAGGGTCGCCAGATGATGACACAAACGTATAGTCGTCTGGATTAATGCCACGACTACGCTTGTTGTTGTAATAATCAGAAAAAACTCCCATTTGTCACATTTTTAAACGGTTCCCCATCCTCTTAATGCTTGATAGATATATGGGTTGTAAATTTTTGAATTGCCATAAGTTGGTGTAATCGACTTGACATAGCTCTGCACGGGTGCCGGGTTTACGTTAGTTCCTCCTGGACTACCGTTACCAAACCAGCTCTGCCCAAGTTTTGTGCCTCCAAAGGTCTGCAAGGCTCCCTGCATCAGGGCGCTGCTCACACCACCTGCTGCCTGTGCCACTGCGTTAGCCTTATCCATCTTACTTTGCATGATGCCTTGGTTTACCCGACTGATCTCTGCACTGTACCTTGCATCGATATTGTCTTTACGTGCTGTGTCCTGTGCTGCAATGTTGGCAATGGTATCACCTACCATTCTGTTTCCCTGCTCCTTGGCTAAAGCAGTAGCTGCATCGGTTCCACCAGCCACCTTCGACGCACCAGACTCACGTCGCCATATCTTGTCGGCTTCCATACGGGCTACACGCAACATGTTCTGACCTGCTGCAGTGTCGATATAGTTCTCATTGGTCTTGCGCAAACGCTCGGCTTCCAGCCTTCTTTTCTCAGCCAGCTGTTGTCTGCGGGCTTCCTCAGCTGCTTCTTGCGATGCGTTACCACCAAAGATGGATGACAATATAGAGCCTCCAGCCATTACAAGAGGAACAGCCAAAGGAATAGCCATCTTCTTTTCAGGAATACCGATGGAACCTGCCATGCCCAAAGGTTGATTGAGTATTTTCCAATTCATAATTACGTAACTTTGAATATTCGGCTTCAAAGATACGCACATTCTACATTGGGTTTTTCATATAATTTCGGTTCGCCCAATTTAAATGAATATTTTATTAGGTTAATCGTTAAGGAAAGTGTATATTTGCAAACGATATAAGATTTGTAATATTTATAGTTTTAGGTTTTTAGTTAGACTATTGGTTAGAGAACTGATGATTAGATTAACATCTTAGAATTAAAGAATAAAAAAGCTCGTCGGGATGACGGGCTTTTCTTATATATACCGGAAAGCGTGACAAAACTACAATATTTTTGAAAAATTATATCGTAATATGTACAATTTTTGCGTTAAATTATATATTTTACTCTGCTTTTTTAAGTTCTTCTTCTTTAAATATTTCTCCATTAGGATGATAATCCAACACGTAATAGGTTTTAAGATCTATACCACACAGAGATGCTGTAATTGTTTTCACTACTTTACTTTTTCCTGTTAGTGTTCCACGTTTATATATTACCGTGTCGCCAACTTTAAACAAATCATTATCCATATTACTCTGCTATTTTTAGTTTAACTTCCTTGGCTTTCTCAAATTCCGTCGCTGCCATCATGGCACGTTCCTCGTCATCCAGCTTCAAGTATTTACGAAGCATCTTCTCTGAGCTGTGTCCTGTGATGGTCATGATAGATGACAGGGAAATCTTGTGCTTATAGGCGTTAGTGGCAAATGTACGACGGGCTGTGTGCGTCTTGATACACTCATAGAATGTCTTTTGTGTGGGTATCTCCATCAGTCCGTGCAACTCCCTGATGCCAGCATTCTCACGCCATCCCAACAGTCTTCCTATAACCTTGATGCGTTCGTTGAGGTCTTGATCGTAAATATGTGGCAACTTACCACCATACTTTTTTAATATAGCCCTCACTCTGATGTCAAGCGGTATGTATATCCATTTGTCTGTCTTCGCCTGTTGCAGATAGATGTATTCGTTTCCGTCACTCAGCTTCTTATACATCTTCTCATTGATGCGCTTATAATCACTCACACGCTGCCCCGTCAGGCATCCTACCACAAAGATGTCCTTTGCCTCGTTCAACAGCTTTGGAGTGCGCCTTGTTAACTGGTCCTTCATCACGCTGCGCTCGTCATCATCTGGAGCCAGCGCCATCAGTCGCTCAATGGTCTTCTCATCCTCAAAGTCCACTTCGTACATTTCCTGCACTCGCTCGTCAGTCAGATATACGTTTTCTACGTCCTGCGAGTCGGCACTGAAACGGCTGCTCTCAAACTCGGTGTTGGTGGTGAGCTTCATGTCCTTGGCTGCATACAGGAATATCTTTAGGTTCTTTATATGCTTCCCTATGGTGTTGGGCGAATACGGGCGCTTATTACCTTTCTTGTCGGTCTTTTCTAGGAAGAACCTACGCCAGTCATCATAGAAGTCCATCGTAACGTCGTCGAAGTCTATCACCTTATGTCTCTTCTCCTGATAGTGCTTTAACTGCGACAGCGTAGTCCTATAGCTCTTGATGGTGCCTGGAGTGATAGGTTTGATGCTCTTCTGCTTCAATCGCTCGCCCGTCTCACATTGACGGATAAATTCTTCTATCCATCCCATCAGGGTCATGCGCTGCTCCTGCTTTTCCTGTCTGATCACTTCCTGCTGTTGGCGCTCTATCTCCTTGATAGTGTCCTCGAAAAGTATCTCCTTTATAGTTGCCTTAGCTGTTTCCAACGATGCGTTGCCAGCCTCTATCATGGCATCCAGCACCGTTTTCAACTCCCATAGCTTCATAGCCAACGAGTCTCTGATAACGATGTTGCTACCACTCTTCTGTGCTTTCTCTGCATCTTTCAGCACGGAGTCAAGAAACAACCAATCTCTATTACTGACTGTTATACCAATGGCAACAGTCTTGTTCAGATGGGGTCTTTTGTACAGTCGGGCATACAGGTTGACAGTACCATCATCCTTGCTGCCTCTGGCAATAATCTGTGTCATGTGCGAATGAATTTGTTACGCCTGCAAAGATACAAAAAATTTAAATTTGTAGCGCATTTGTAGCGCAATATCTTTTGCACCTTTAAATATTTTTAAGTATACCTTACTTTATGGCATTTCATGTTATTATTGATTATCAGCAACTTACAATCATTTTACCGATTAAGGCGGATAAAAACCCCTTAAATATAAAAAGGTTCGCCAGGCACCTCTTAGTAAACTCTCAGAACTCCGATAAATAAAGGACTCTGAGAGTTTTTCTTTTCTCCAGTTTTAAGATTTGTAGCGCATTTGTAGCGCATTAACAAAAAAACACCCATCTTCACAGACAGGTGCGCACAAAATGTAACATGATTCATTCAATCAAAATTATAGTGTATAAGAAAACACGCTGCAAAGATACTAAAAGCGTGACAAGCCAAACGTTAAAAAACTATAATATCATAAATTCTGTCGCTCCCTACCCTTCTATACTGAAATTATATGGAAGAACCAGGTACAAATCTGCATACCTTTGTCGCAGTATTTATAATAAGGTATGAAATGAACAGCTTGATTGAATTGAAAACGCTTGTCCTAACCATATTCGGATTACTGACAAGCCTATTTGCACCTATCATGGACTTTATGTTAGCCATGGTGATCCTGTTGACCGTCAACCTTTTCTTCGGTATAGGCTCAGCCTGGACAAGTGGAGAAGGTTTTAAATGGAAAAAAGCCTTGATGTTCTTTGTGTTCTGCTTCGGACTCTTCGGCACATTTGCTACAATGTTTGCTGTCGGTCACTTTCTCCACAATGCTGCTGAGGCTGCTCTGTGTGTTAAATATGCATGCTTTATTGCAGTATGGGTTTTTGGTACCAATATACTTAAGAACTGGAGAAGCATGCTGCGTGAAGGAACGGCAATGTACAAATTCGTTGATATTCTGCTTTACATACTGACAGTACAATTCGTCGAGAAGCTGCCATGGGTAAAGAAGTATCAGGACGAACACGAAAAGAAACAATCATGAGACGAATAGACCGTATCTTTGTACACTGTACTGCTTCACACCAGCTTACCACTACTGAGGAATCCTTACGTGCTGAGTTTAAGCGTAACGGATGGAAAAACCCGGGTTATCACTATGTTATCAAGCCTGATGGGAACATTATCCAGATGCTTGACGAAAGCGAGGTGGCCAATGGCGTAAAGAACTACAACAAGCACAGTATTCATGTTGCCTGGATAGGTGGCATTACCTATAAGGAAGGCAAGAAAGGGGAAATAGTAAACATTGACAACCGCACAGCAGAACAAAAACTTGCGCTGTTCGACATTCTTACCAAGCTAAAGTTAAAATATCGCAGTGCAATGATTATGGGACATCGTGACATCTCTCCCGATCTGAACCATAACGGCATCATTGACCCTTGGGAACGCATCAAGGAGTGTCCTATGTTTGATGCCATGATAGAATATATGGATATTAATAAAATCAGTTAGATATGAAAAAACTTTGTATTGTTTTAGGGATTGCTGCAGCTTTGCTGTTGGTATTCGCTACACTTGTTGACTGTGACAACAGAAGATTGAAAGATGAAGTAAGTACCCTTCGATTCGATTTAGCTCATGCGACCATCCCTATCATTCACGACACTATCCGCGACTCCATCCCAGTGGTCACACAGAAAGTTGTTACTGTTGATAAGACGGATTACAAGCAGATGGCCGCCGACAAACAACTGATTAAGGACTTGAAGCTGAAACTGGACCAGATAGAATCTGAAAACCGTATGCTGCTTTCCACTCATGGGCAAGCGCAACTTCTGCCTACTGCTGAATCTGACAGCATCTTGCGTTATCACGACCATTGGGCCGACTTTACATACTATATGAAGCCTCAGCAACTACAGTATGCTGTACGTGACTCCCTAACTACTATCGTCAGCCGAATCTATAAGCATCGGTTACTCTGGTGGAGATGGGGAACAAAAGGTTACGAAGTTAGACATATCAGCCACAACCCCAACTGCAACATTGAATACAACCAATATATAAAGGTGGAGCACTAATCAGCGTTCCACCATCTTTTTTTTATTCATAGGTCGAGGTTGCTATCTAGTATTACCTTTCAAAGCCTAACTATTTGAATTGAACTCCACAAAATTTGCCGATAGTTCTTACACCAGTGCTTAAGAACATCTCTTCAAATATGACAATCTTACCACAAGACACAGCCGTATCAAACTCTTTCCAGCATCCAGCGGAGTGCGTCCACTTCTCCATCATGAAAATGTGTGAGATGGGTATCTCTTCATTGGTAAGCACATTAAGGTCTCGTTGCATGTGCTGATGAGTGGTCGCATCTGGTGGCAAACCATTCTTCATAGGGTTAAACACTTTGAAGCCCAATTTCTTGAACATCTCTTCTTTCTCTTCAAACGCCTTAAAGCGTTCCTCGTAGTTTTGGCCACTGATAGGGCCTGAAAGGTAAACGTACTTAAACATATTATTCAAAAAAATGATAATTCTATAATGTTTGTTGATTTTGCTTTCTTAATCCTTTTGGGTTGTTGAGGCTCAGCTACAGACTTGACGGGAGCTGGGGCACTTATTTCCGAATAAGGCTTGGTTATTTCCGAATAAGGCTTGGTTATTTCCGAATAAGGCTTGGTTATTTCCGAATAAGGCTTGGTTATTTCCTTGAAGCCACGCTTGGCTGCAATAGCATCGTGCCACAGCTGGTAGTATTCGTCCAAGACTTCTGTATTGATGTGTCCGTGCTGATAATCCCAGTGGTCCTGCTTGAACTGTAGTACCATCTTCCATGTATCGCTGGCTGACGGATTGTTTGTGTTGACAGTCATCCTCTTGGCGCACACTAGTGTACAATCATCATGTAGCACGTTGCTCTGATCTGTTGACAGTCGCTCAGGCAGGAAGTGATGACAGATAGGTTTTGATATACCAGTGGGCTGGAAGCGCACGTAGACGAAGTCAGCCCACTGGGTGTCCTGGTAATCGCTATTGTCAACGACCTCGCCTTTGCAAAGGTATTCTGACTTCTTGCTAAAGTCGTACCAGCAGAAGTAAACGGTAGTGCCAGGGTTAAGACTCTCCATTGCGCTCAAATCGTTTTTGGTTTGTACAATGACTCATAAACTTTCTGCTCACGCTCCATCGAGTGAAGAGCTTGCAGGCGCTCTTAATTGGGCAGTGGATGCCACGACAGTTAAACGGTTGTTTCATTGTTCTTCTCCTTCTCCTTTTCTTTTTCTTTTTCTTGTTGCTCTTTATAACCCAGTGAGGCAAATGCCAGGATGGCTGTATGAGTCTTGGCCCATTCGTCACCACGCTTACAAATTCGCTCCATCACATTTTTGAAAAACTCTTCGCCATCCTTACGAGCATATGTGTGTAAGGCCATGCAACGGGCCAATATCTCCATGCCTACATCTTCAGCTTCTTCCCAGGTCATACCTTTCATTCGCTGGTCGACACGTTCAATGGGTGTCATCTCTGATAGTTTCTTTCTTGGCATAGTCAATCCTCTTTAATAATTAACAGTTTCACTTTATCGTAAACCTGCAGCTCTGGTAAATTATCAACAGCTTTCTTTAAATCTTCTTTTGGCAGAATTACACCAAATTTATCACAATGTACTATAGAATCTACAGCATCTTTCATCATCTGCTGCTTCTGCCATTGGGCACCAGCTATCATGCCGTCTTCATAAGCCTGTACTACATCAGCAATGTTTATACACTCGTCTTCTATGTCGTTGGCATAAGCAAGAGCGTCTCTGGTAGCTATAACACCTAAGTCATCGCCATCAGACTCTTCTTGCATGGAGTCGATGAATTTCTCGAAGTGCTCCAAAACGCTTTCCTGCCCGATAAGATAACCTTCCGAAAAAGCGCCTTGTGCTCTATTTGCCTGAATGATTAACTTTACCTCTTTAACCTCATTCAAGAATCTCTCTTTGTCAGTCATACTTTTTCTCCTTTCTGTGCTTTTATAAATTTCTCAATAAACATTTCTTTTTCAAATGAACTATCGCTATCATATTTTCCAAAATTATGTTCAATCCACTTAGCAGCCTTCTCTATAAAGACATCAGTGCGGATGTACTCGACATCTTCATTAGTTAATGGAAATGTTAACCAACTTGCCCCAACCTTACCCTTGGCTGTTGGGTGCAGATACAATTTCTCTGGTGCTTCGTTTGCTTTCATAACTTTCCGTTTTTGTAATCGTCCATCAACTCTACAAGACTATAAAAGTATATTCCAACAAAAGGGTCGTCTTGCTTATAATCTACTATTCTGTGGGCATCATAAAGCCTATCTCTTAATGCCTGCTTATCTTTCCGTGTCATATCCTAACATTTTATCAAAATAACCACTTTTAAAAATATCGAGTATATCGCTATCTTCGCAACAAGAAGGCTCTGACAAACAATAACCAGACTCGCTTAGTTGCATACCCTCTTCTATCTTTACCTTCTTGTCCTTATAACAAAGATA
>AUXO016634590.1_pt1 | contig 10399 bp, 3 predicted proteins | sample 768731 | NCBI WGS metagenome assembly AUXO01 (sample SAMN02715735, study PRJNA202380) | gut metagenome | biome: sheep rumen | host: Ovis aries | place: New Zealand: Palmerston North | reverse complement strand
CTAATAAAGCTAAGTCTGAGGCATTCATTGTATAGAAGCCAGTTAACACTACATTAGTTGAATCTGAATCTGCTCACTGAGCTCATACATAATAAGTATCATAGCCAGTGCCTACATAAGTGCATGTGCAAGAACCACCTGCAGTTCTATCATATCTTGCTAAATCGCTAACCTCAGAAGAAGTATTATAGTGAATACCAACTGCTTTAGGTGCTTGATTATACCATGCTGCTCTAGCACTTAATACAACATATGCACCTGCAGGAACTGTAACACTAACACCCGTATAAGCATATGAATTTGTAGCTGATACAGTTTGAGAAATATAAACAGGAACAGCACTTTCATTGGCATCAGTTAAATAAAGAGTATTAGGATCATAGTTATAAGTAACTCCACCTACAGTAATACTACCATTTGTTTTCAACTCGTTATATTGTGCTGTTGTTAGTTTAATTACATTTCCTAAAGCTGCCATAAGTAATTATAACTCCTTTACTTGTTTTTAATTATCATATAATTTAGCAATTATTTATATAAATTAAAAAAAAAGAAGTATGTAATTTACACACTTTCATAAAAACTTTATTTAAAGGGACACCGCGCGTTACTAAACACCTCGGCCCGAAGTTTTTTTAATTATTCTATTTAATTTAGCACTTACTTTTAATTACTATCTGGAATATTATGTCTAGCAGCAAAAATAACAGCATTATCGCTAACTCTATAATATCCTTGATGATGATACTGGAATGTATGTTTAGTACCACGACCTAAAGCTGGGATATAGAATAAAGCAGCATAATCATAGTAACGAGTTGTGCCAGCTAATCTACTCTTAGATGTACTTGCTAACGGTGATCTTGAATAACCTGTAGCAGAATCAAGATACCCACGATATGGTGTTTTAACCGGCTGATGAGTACGAACATTTACTACATTATTTAAAGTAACTGTTCCGGCTTGAAGTTGAGCTTTTGTTAAATCTAGCCAGCTTCTTCCATAATAAGCAGCTTCATGAGACCTAACTTTTTTCCATGGTGGATATCATCTATCAATTCAATCATTTGTATGCTGGTATTGCTCTGCTAATTGTCATCTTTCTTCTGGAGTACGTTGTGTAAGTGGTTGTAAATTATAGCTATAACCCTTACCTTCTAAGTTATCTGCATGCATTAATAGTTGAATTCTAAACTTGACTTTTCCACTATCAACTGCATTTAGTATTTTAGTATCAGTAACTGGTGTAAAATTAACTGTCATATTTCCATTTGATGAATTTATATTATCAACTGTAAATGATAAAATATTATTTTTAACATAATTATTACAGTAATCAACTATTGGTATTGGCTCTTCTATCTCAGTTTCTAAATCACTTTTCCAATCAAATAAATAATTACCTAAACAAGCTGAGCTATATGTATCATTTCCTAAATGAAGAACATACTTATTATAAAAGACTTCTACTGGTTCTTCACCTGCAATAAAATGATCGCTACCTAAACTACCATAAAAATCATCTGTAATTAAATCATATAGACCTACTTGATCATCAGAATTTCTTATGCATGGTATAAAATTTCTAATTAATTTTCCATCTTTATAAATTCTACAAATATAAAGTTTACTTTTTGTATAATAAGCTATAGTAGCATCATTATAGCTATAATGAGTGGCAAACAAAATCATATTCATAGAAGTTGGTACATTAATATTACCGTTAGAACCATGAGCACATACACCATTACAAATAGTTGTATAATTAGCTCCTTGTTCTATAAATTTTATATTATATTTAGTTCCAATTACTGCTTTAACATTAGTATATGTTCAAGTATTTGTTGCTAAACCACAGTATCTTCCAGTATTTCCTGTAAAACCAAAATACTGATCAGTTAAAGAAACATCAGTAAAAGAAAGTTGCATTTCTAAAATAAACTCAGATGTAGTATTATAAGAAATACTTGTATCAATATACTGAGTACCTGTTGATTCTATGTAGGCTAACCTAGTATAAGTATTTGGTAAAATAGAACTCATTAAATTAGCTCCTTAAATCTATTATTTGTGGAAGACTACTAGATGTTAATACTTCTTCACCTGTTGGTAAATTGGCATTTGTAAATGTTGAGTTTACATATAGCTTACCCTTCAAGTACTCATTACCAGTCCAAGTAAGAGCTCTAGCATTACCTTTTGAAATTTCACCCTGACCATTACCAACAATTTCTACAAAATAACCTGCAGTATTTCTGTCAGTAGTAGCTGAATCTGGTATATTTCATTTACCAAAAACATGTTGATACGCATGATTTGCTGTAGTATAATAACCTTCAGCATGAGAGCAGTAGCCAGAGGCTAATGTGTACCAACCCTCAGCATGTGCACCTGCTCCTGAAGCAGTTGTTCTACAGCCCTCAATATGAGCATCATTATTTGCAGCAACACTATCAATAGATGCTGCATTTGGTAAAGTTCCTGCTGGAAAATTACTAGTAAGTGCTATAAAACTAATCTCACTATTTTGCTCATCAAATTTAGTTATTTGTAAATAGTAATTTTTATTAGAAATAGTAACCCTTAAAATTTTACCAGGCTGATATCTATATTTAGCTAACTGATCAATTGTATTAGTATATTTGTACTTATATGGGTCTGTTGAATCACCAACTCTTGCTCCAAAAGTTATAGCATTTATTCAAATAGCACCAGAACCTTCTGCATGTGATGCTTCACCTAAAGCAACAGTTTGATAACCCTCAGCATGTGAGCCTTTATTTAATGATTCAGTTTGATAACCCTCAGCATGAGCTGGACCATATGGATATTCAGCACCTGCGGTTGTACTATCACCCTCAGCATGAGACATATAATATGCTTTTGAAGAATAACCTTCAGCATGTGATCTTTCACCATATGTAATAGTACCACAACCTTCAGCATGAGACTCATAGCCTTTAGCATAAGTATGATAACCCTCAGCATGAGAATAATAACCCTCAGCAACACCTGCCCAAGTTGTAGTTAAATCACCTTTACCCTCAGCATGTGAGCCTTCACCAATAGCTCTTGTTTCATAACCTTCAGCATGAGTATATTTGTTAGTTGCTTTACTATTTAAGCCTTCAATATAAGTTGAATTACACTTATCTGAATTTATATGAGATGTATTAGAAAAATTATTATTAATTATATCATTATCATAAGCATATAGACATATACTAGAGCAGTTATTAAATATATTATTTTTTATATATTTGTTATCTAAATGGGCTATTAAGTAAATATTTGGTAAATAATTATTTGAAACACCATTAATAATATTATTTAAAGCAAGTCCAATTACTGAAGCATCAACTGGACCTCCATCACCAGAACTAAAAGTATAATACCAACGATCACCATCATTATATTGAATATTTTTAAAATCATATAGTGCTTCATTACTATAACCATCTTTCATATAGTAAATAACACCTTTACCAGGATAAGTAACAGCTATAATAGTATCTGCATCAGTATTGCTACTATTATTAGTGCCATCATAAAGTACGCCACCAACTACTGGATTTGGGTCTGTATAAGCTCTATTACTTGCATCACACTCATCTAATGTATCGCCATAGCATCAAGCCCAATGATTATTTTCATCATATTCTGGTGTTCTTATATAACGACCATTATTTTCAAGCTCAATAATATTATACTTGCAAGCTCAATTATACTTATCTAAGTCATTATCTAAACAATATTTAAGCTCTCAAGCAGATAATTTTTCTAAAGGTGTGGCAATAACTTCAACATCAGCATTAACTACATGATTTGTAGCATGCCAATAGTTATTAAAACCAGTACCATTATTTGGATAGTACTCAACTCATCTATCATACTGAGTACCATTATCATAAAAATAACCATCAAAAATATATCAACACTCATTTCCTGCATCATCAGGATCTGGATTAAGCATAGCTGGAACTATTACACCATTCTGCCCGGCTAAAGTAGATAAAGTAGTAATAACTGTTTCTGAACCACTTCCACCAGTTTCATAGTGTAATTCATCTTCATTTCGAATATCATAAAGAACTTGAATATCAGAAGCGGTTATGCCTGATTGTCATTCTGCTGAAATTACATTATATTTAGTTTTAGTAAAATAAGTATCACCATCATGTAAACAAGCTTTAGCATTTTCATCTAAAATATTTGTAGAAATTGCTTGAACAATAATATCAAATTGATGACCAGCAGACCTAGTGCCTTCTTGTGAAGTTGTACATTCATAGTCAGTAATTCTATAGAACATACCTGGAACTAGTTCACTATTATTTCTCAATTCTTTTAATTCAGCATATGTTATTGGAGTAACAAGTGAATCAACAGCTCCACCACCAATAGATGTTCACTCATAATTAATATCACCAAATTGAGCTGTAATACCAGTAAAAATTAAACGTTTATCATTGTTAACAGATACTTCACTACCTTCTTCACCAACTTCATGAGTCCCAACAGATCCAATATATAAATCATCTAAATAGTAATTAGATGGAATACTAGATGATAAATCAATTATTGTTTCAGTGTCATTATTAGAAATAAATAATGTACCAGAAATATTTTGTATATTTTCATCATTTTCATCAGCAAATGAAGCATTATAATAAACTGTACTTCCATTACTATTATAGGCTTTTACACCAAATTTTAATAGTGTAATAGGTAAATCAAAAATTACAGACTCATCTTGTGGTCTAAGATCAATACTACCAACAGCACTGCTAGAGCCAAGCTTTAAAGTTCCATTATTTCTATAAAGTTTTACTGTACTATCACCAAATTCATCAATATATAAGTATTGACTAAATTGATTTCCAATATCGCCATAAAGTGAGACAACATTAGAAGAAGTGACTTCACTTGTTCCAGAAACATTTTCAAAAGTTCACTCTTTTAGCTGACCTTCACCAGTTTTAACACATTGATAAAGTTTACCATCAAATCTATATATTTTATTTAAGTACTCAACAGATGCAGTTGGTAAATAGTTATTTGCTTGGAAGACTTGAATATCACCAAGTTTACTATTTATCTCTACAATTCCTTGTCTATTTAAATCAATATTATGTTCATCAGTGACAAATCTATTATGACTGTCTGTTTTATGTTGTTGTAAATCTGCATTAATAGCTTGAACTTCACTTAATCTTGCAATTCTATTTTTTCTATAAATTGAATATGGTTCACCTAAAAATTCAAAGCCAACTAAAATAACTCTGCCTTGTTGTGAACCGCCAGTAATATCTTGACCATTTGATGTAATAGTATGTTGGCCAGCAGAAAGATCAATAGTAATAATTTCATTATCATCACCAGAAGTAAATTCATAAGTAGTTCCATCAACAATTACTTTAGAATCAGTATCATAAGTAACCACATGTGTTGAGCCATTATATGAGAAATACTTACCAAAGCTAACTGAGCCAGCTTCTGAGCAAGTTAAAGTAATACTACCTGTATTTTTAGTACCAACTCTAATACCATTTAAACTTACATATTCATTATCATAATAGAAGCAGTAAGTATAAGCTAAGCTTGAAATTGTTATAAAATTAGATAGTGTGTTATCAAAATGGCTCATAAATGCAGAAGCATTTGATAGCTGTGTTCCATTTGTAGTTGTTGTTTTTTCAAATTGTGTTTCTTCTGCACCATGATCTTCTTTAGTAACTTCATAAACATGAGAAGATTGAGTAACACCCGAAACTTCTTCTGTATATCTAAATAAGCCTAATTCTTCATTTGGAATGCTTTGTTCATCAGCTACTTTTTTAATTACATTTTTACCTTGAATAGCAAAAGTGCCATTATAGTCTGGCATTTCATAAACATGATTTTCTGATAATTCAGTCGTCCAAAAGTTAATTATTTTATCAGTATTATTATCACAAACTTCTAAAAATGGGCCACTGTCTGAATCACCATTAATATAAAGTGGTGTACCATCTACATTTGTAATAGTTACAATATTATTAAACTCAGTTCCACTAGTAAATGTCTTACCGCCAGCAATAGTTTCAGCACCTGTTTTATGAACAACATTTTCATCTAAAGCAAGAGTTCCATTAGCTGATGGTAAAGTTAAGCTAACTTGTCCAGCATAGGCATCTTCAACACCAATATAATAAATATTACTATCACTTTGATTATCAGTTCTTATTGATATAAGTGGACCATTATCACCATCACCAGCTATATTTAATGGAATAGAATCATATTGTGTGACATTTAAAGTAGTGTTAATACTTAAATTATCAGTAAATGTCTTACCGCCAGAAATAGTCTCATTACCAGTCTTATGGACTAAATTACTGTCGTCTAATCCGTCTAACTTAACTTTATCAGCAGCACTCATTAAACCATCTTCGGTAGAGCTTGCTAATTTATCAGGAGTAACATAAACATTATTTTCATCATATGTTAAAGTTTCCCCGTCTATTGTAACGGTTCCAGTTGAGACTAAAGTTTCATAGTCTTCATTACTTAGATATATAACATTTTTTAAATTTGCCATAATTCTTTTTTACTCCTTAATATTATACAATATTACTATTTTTTATCTATTTTTACTATCTCAGGCCTATAATTAATTTAGTTAATTAATTTATTAATCATATATTTATTTAATAGTCTTTTCTTACTATATGGATAATAAAGATTTGGGAAAGTTGCTTTAAATTCTTCTATTGTTGTTGGCTCATTTCCTTCTCCATACCAATCTGTTAGGTCTATTAACATTGGATTTGATATCGTTATATTGTAAGTAGAGCCAATTGAGAAATAGGAATATAAACCAACAAGAGAATCATTACTTAAATAAGTAAAAAATATAGATTTAATATCATTATTAAAAGTATTTAATTGATTTTGAACAAATGGTCTTAATATATTTTGAGAACCCCTGCCAAATCTAAATGACCAACCATCATTACTCATATCAACAGTTCCATTTAAAGTAACTAATCCTAAATATTTATGACCTTCTATAAATGTCTGTCCACTTACTTGAGGAGTTAGCATTGTATTAATACCATTTGTAGAAGTTCCTGTAATAGTTACACTTAGATTATCACTAGATAAAGTTTTAGTTGTTCCTGCTGGAGCAGTAAAATTTTGAAATACCTTAAATAATTGATTATATCCGTAAGTAGGTAATGCTTCTATTTGATATCTAGTTAGTTTAATAGGTGTTGGACAAAAACCATAATATTCTTTAGTAAATTTTTCTTTAAACTCTTGAGCTGTACTTGGTTCTTTACCTGCACCAAACCAGTCAGTAAGGTCTATATTCATACAATTTTTAACATTAATTACTTCACCATTTTGTCCACTATCAAAAATTAATTGATAATTGTGCCAAGCCTTCCCAGTAGAGGTGTGAATCCAACTAACATTTTGATACTCTGTTGTTGAACTAAATGCAGAAGAATAATTATCATCTTGTCTAAACTTAAATGATAACCCTGCTGTCATATGTTTAACGCTTGCTAGAAGAAGATATATGTGTCCAGCAATGTTATTTGTAGAAGTTTCCACACCAAAGCCAGTATTATATTGTGCATCTTGAGTTAAAGTAAATGTTGCAACTCCATCATTAGCAGTTAGAGTTCCATAATGAACTCCCCAACCTGTTGCTGTATCAAAACTAGATGAACATAATTGATTATACCCATAATAAACATCACTACTACCACCAGCAACTTTACATCTAATAGAATCTTCTTCCAGATTTTTATATGCTATTTGTCCTGCTTTATTATCAATAGTAATTTCTTCACCTGTAGCAATAAGAGAAAAATATTTATTATATTTATTTAATTGTTCTGTTGTTAAAGTCTCTAACTCAGTATTTGTCAAATCTAGTATAAAATAAGCATCTATAATCATTGAATCAAATATGTCTGTCCAAGAACGATACATTCCAATACCATTAAATGTCTCTATATCTCTAGTTGAAGTAAATGCTAATCCATACCAACTATTTCCAAGTGAAACTAAATTACCAGGCTGATATGATGTACTTCCTGATAGTCCAAAGGTCGGATTGTATGAACTTAAATCATGCGTAGGACAATGAATAGCATAAAAATATCTGTTGCCACTAACTACAGGACAAATAATATTAGTACCACTATTCATATCACCAAAATAATTATCTTTAAGTCCTACCCAAGTATAGGAAGAACTTTTAATAATATGTGTTTGGTCTCCTGCTAGAGAGATTACTTTAATAGGTTTACCATATCTTACTCTCATATAATATTACCTTATTAAATATATCTTTTTACTTGCGGAATTTCATCGGTAGTTGCTAATGTTTTATCTGCTGTATAACTAACAGTGCTTGGAATTCTAATACCAAAGCTAGAACTATCTCCATTTATTAAACAATTACTTAAATATAAATTTCTGCCTCTAAAATTTTGTACATATGCATTTGACCAGATTCTATTACTTGCACCTAGAGAACCACCATTTTCAGGTCTAATACAATTACCAAAATATAATAAGTAAGGAGCATGAATACCTAAGTCATATGTACTATTTTTTTCAATATAAGCATTAGTTTCTGTACCAGTAGATGTTTGAAAATAAAGATTATTTCCTTTAAATGTCTTATCTTCAGTAATTACTTGAGCTGTATCTCTAGTAACAACATTAATAGTATTAGTACCATCAGAAATAGACTCACTACCTACAGTGACATCTAAATCAACACCTTTTATTTTATAATTAGTGTTATTTATAGTTAATGCTGACAATGTATCAGTTGTTGTTTCTGGATTTGCTTGCACATAATCTTTACTTGCAATATTTGCTACTGCGATAGAATTAGTACCGTATGTAATACTTGGTGTTGTTAAACTTGTTTCAGCATTAAGATATTTTGCAAATACTGCATTATATCTATTAGTACTTGCTCCAATATTTCTACCTGTTGTTCTTGGCATTAGAGCATCTGTATATTTTGCAGCAGTGATAGTCTGCTCAGTATCTCTAGTGACAACATTTAAACTATCTGAGTTAACAGTAATAGTCTCACTTCCTGTAGTTGTTGTTAAAGAAACTGGAATGTTGAATGGTAAAAAACATTTTTGAACTAAATTCCCGTATGCAGTATTTGTAGTTGTACTTTTGTTAACTCCAATACTAAATGCTTTATATAAGATGCCATCAATATTTGAGACAGAACCCCATACACCATATTCATTTTCACCATATTCATAGGTAGTAAGTTTAACAAAATCATCAGTGGTTAATTCATCACCATAGTTGACTTTTCTTTTTGAAACAAACGCTACAAATTGGCAGTTTCTAAAGTCTGTTCTATCATAGCCTGTGTAATTTTCATTAGTTTGAAATGAAATAACAACTCTACCATCGTCTAAAGTAGTTACGAATGGTGCTCCGCATTTTTTACCTGAACTACCAAGAAATAGATTTTTAACTGGTGTTGGTCCATCATAACAATATTGAATTACCATTGGTCTTGGCGTAGATGCATTAATGTTGACACTACTTTCAAAAACAAAAATGTCGCCTCCAACAAGAGATGATGCAGATATCATACCAATTCTGGATTTAGTGTTTATATTTCCATCTGTATCTACCTTGTTTCTTCCATCTATAAACATGGTACTTGAGCCAACACCTACTGCTCCATTTGAGTCAACACTTAGGGTTCTTCTATAAATAGATTGTGCTTTATCGGCTCCACTTCCACCATGTTCGGCAGAATAATAAATCCAACCTTTATAATAGAATGGTTCCCAGTATCCTGCTTGGCTATGGAATAGTTCTTGTCTTGCTCCAAAATTTTCTCCATTTGTATCACTAACTTTAGCACAAATAGAGAAATATGGAGTATTTCTATTTAATGAACGATATAAAACAACTATTCTTCCATCATTATTCGGAGATAAGAAAGCATAAGCATTACCGACATCGTTAATTGTTTGTCCGCTTTCTTGTGTTTCTGTTGATGTTGTGAATAAAATAACAGGCTCACTCCAGGTCTTACCACCATCATTGGATACTCTATAACGATTATCCAAAAATAAGTATAATTTATTTTCATTATACTTTAATAAACGAGGATATGTTCCGCCAGAAAGTTGAGATTGATTGTTTAATAATGAAATTCTATCAATTATATTCTTATCAACATAATTAACAACAGCTTTGGCACTTGGATATTGTGCATCTATAGAAGTATCAGAAAGAATAGTGGTTTTATTTTCTTTATCTTCTTTACCACTATCTTTTGTATCTACATAATCTTTAATTGCTAATAAAGATTCTTTTCCTAATAATTCTTTTATTTCTGGCATAT
>AUXO015955837.1_pt1 | contig 10399 bp, 10 predicted proteins | sample 768731 | NCBI WGS metagenome assembly AUXO01 (sample SAMN02715735, study PRJNA202380) | gut metagenome | biome: sheep rumen | host: Ovis aries | place: New Zealand: Palmerston North | reverse complement strand
CCCACTCGTCGTAGTCGGTGTTCTTCTTTTTCTTCCTTCCGCGCGCGCGGTCCGGATCATCATCGCCCCAGTCTCCCCAGCCGTCATCGGCAACACTGCCGGTTCCTCCGAACGAGCCTGACTCTCTGTAAAATGCGAGCTCCTGTGCCATGTCTCTCCTGCGCAGCAGCAGGCTGATGACTATGAACAGGAATATGATGGACACGGCGATCAGAGCATAGAGCACATATGTCAGCATGCTGATATGGCTTCTCTGCTCGGTAATAGTCTTCTGCAGCTTCTCGATCGTATTCTCGGCATCCTGAAGAGAGTTGCGGTCAACCTTCACATATCTCGGATCCTCGGTCTCCACCTCGCTCTGCACCACCTCAGTGTCAATCGTGGCAGCAACAGCGCTCTCGTTCGCGGCGATCGCCTCCGCCGGATCGACATCTCCGCGCGCGGAAGTCACATTCAGCACATATTCGATCGCATTGCCGCTCTCGCTGGTGACGTTAATCACAACCGTTCCCGTCCCATCCGCAGACAGCGTCGTGCCGGTGACTGAATTCACTGTAGCGCTTGGGTTCGTAGTGTGAGGCTCAAGCTCGAGAGTCTGCGTACCTGCCGGGACTTCAACCGAATACTCCCATATGTCATAGCGGAATTCCGGGCTCACCGATACGCCCTCAGTCTTTATGCCCAGACTTGCGAGGGAGTTGTCATCAGACGCGAAAGCAGCTGATGAAAATGACAAGGTTATCATCAGCATAAACAACGCTGCCGCAAGGAGCTGCCTGCACCTTCTGTTCATTTGTCTAAAACCTCCACCTGTATTTCCTTAATGAAACTCAGCTATATCATGCCGGTAATACTTTCCATCGAATTCTATATTCCCGGCAGCTCCATACGCTTTCCTGCGAGCGTCCTCTGTGTCCGCGCCAAGAGCTGTGATGCCGAGCACCCGCCCTCCGCTTGTAACAACGGCGTCTCCCTGCATGGCGGTTCCCGCATGGAAACAGTAACAGTCCTTCATTCCTTCAAATGACTCAAGCCCGCTGATCACCTTGCCCTTCTCGTAGGATGACGGATATCCTCCCGAGGCAAGCACAACACATACACAGGCATTATCGGTGAACCTGAGTTCAATCTGATCCAGCGTTCCGTCAATACATGCCTCCATAACGTCGACGATGTCGTTTTCCATTCTCGGAAGGACAACCTGCGCCTCCGGATCGCCGAAGCGGCAGTTGTACTCGAGAACCTTAGGGCCATCCTCCGTGAGCATCAGGCCGAAGAATATCACTCCCTTGAATTCTCTGCCCTCAGCTTTCATCGCGTCTACCGTCGGCTGGAAGATCTTCTCCCGGCAGAAGCGCTGAATATCCTCTGTATACCATGGATTAGGAGATACATTTCCCATTCCTCCGGTGTTGAGCCCGGTGTCACCGTCACCGGCCCTCTTGTAATCCTGAGCCGACGACATCTCTCTGATATGTGTCCCGTCCACAAAGCTCAGGACAGACACCTCCCTGCCGGTCAGAAACTCCTCGACGACCATCTCATCGCCGGCCTGTCCGAACTTCTTCTCTCCCATGATCGCCTGAGCGCCGTCGAGCGCTGACTGCAGGTCCTCACAGATCAGGACACCTTTGCCGAGCGCCAGGCCGCTCGCCTTGAGAACAACCGGAAACTTCTCAAGGGACGTAAGGTAAGATCTTGCCTCCCCGAGATCCGTAAATGTCTCATAGGAAGCTGTAGGTATACCGTACTTCTTCATCAGTTCCTTGGAGAATGCCTTGCTTCCCTCAAGTATCGCTGCGTTCCTGCGCGGCCCGAATACTCTCAGGCCTCTCTTCTCAAAGACATCCACGATGCCGCCGACCAGAGGATCATCCATTCCTACAACCGTCAGGCCCACGCCTTTTTCCATGGCAAAGTCAGCCAGCTCTTCAAACTGATCTGCTTTCAGCGGTACAAGCTCCGCTATTTTGGAGATGCCGGCATTTCCCGGCGCACAGTATATCTTATCAACCCTGGGACTTCTTGCGCATGCCCATGCCAGAGCATGTTCCCTGCCGCCGCTGCCGACGATCAACACCTTCATATGATTGTCACCTTTCTGCCCTCTACCCTGACACGGCCCGTAGCGATCATGTCTATTGCCTCCGGCAGGATCTTCCATTCCGCCTGCTCCATGATCCTCCTCTGCAGGCTCTTCGGCGTGTCGTCAGATGCGACCTCCACAGCCTTCTGCAGAATGATCGGTCCTGTATCCGTTCCGCTGTCCACAAAATGTACCGTCGCGCCGGAGATTCTCACGCCGCGCTCAAGTGCCGCCTCATGCACCTTCAGCCCATAATAGCCTGTTCCGCAGAAGGACGGTATCAGCGACGGATGAATATTGATGATACGGTTCTCGTACGCCTTAACCATCTTCTCAGGGATCACGCACAGGAAGCCTGCCAGGACCACGAGATCCGCGCCTGATCCTGTCACCTCGTCCTGAAGCGCCTCATTGAAATGATCTCTTGAAGCAAAGTCTCCGGGGCTCAGAACCTTTGCGTCTATTCCGGCCCTCTTCGCCCGCTCAAGAGCGTATGCGCCGTAATTGTTCGACAGCACCAGGCAGATACGCGCGTCATGTATGCTTCCGCTTTCTATCGCGTCTATTATTGCCTGAAGATTCGTACCCGAGCCTGATACCAGCACAGCTATATTCAGCATTCTGTTCCTCTCAAATCAGTGATGTTGTGGTCAAAAGTACCTTTTGCCCCGGCTTCAGGGCTTTTGGCCTTTACATCATCATATGATCTCGGCGCATTTCTCACCGGCCTGGATCTTTCCGATAACGTATGCCTTCTCGCCGGCCTGCTCAATAGCTTCCACCGCTCTGTCCGCATCTCCGGGAGAAAGAGCCATCACCATACCGCATCCCATGTTGAAGGTATTGTACATCACGTGCTCCTGAATCGAGCCCTCCCTCTCTATCATGCGGAATACTTCAGGAACTCTGAGAGCACTCTTCTCAATCACGGCCTTCACTCCCTCCGGAAGCATGCGGGGAACATTCTCATAGAAACCGCCGCCCGTAATATGGCTGCAGCCCTTGATGGCGATTCCCGCTTCCCTGACAGATCGGAGCGCCTTGACATATATTTTGGTCGGCCTCAGCAAAGCCTCGCCGAGAGTTTCTCCCAGAGCCTCGTGATATGTCGTGAGCGTCTTCTCATCCATGGAGAACACCTTTCTCACAAGAGAAAACCCGTTGCTGTGAACGCCGCTCGAGGCAATTCCCACCAGCACATCGCCGGCCTCAACCGAATCGCCCGTGATCATCTTCCCGCGGTCCGCGATGCCGACGGCAAATCCCGCCAGGTCATACTCGTCCTCCGGGTAGAACCCGGGCATCTCCGCGGTCTCGCCTCCTATCAGGGCGGCGCCCGCCTGAACGCAGCCCTCCGATACGCCCTTCACAATCTGAGCGATCTTCTCCGGCTTATTCTTGCCGCAGGCGATATAATCCAGGAAGAACAGCGGCTCTCCTCCGGCGCAGGCGATATCGTTGACGCACATCGCGACACAGTCGATACCGACCGTGTCATGGCGGTCCATAATAAACGCGAGCTTCAGCTTGGTTCCGACGCCATCTGTTCCCGACACCAGTGTCGGCTCCTCCATATCCCTGAACGCGCCCATTGAGAACGCGCCCGAGAATCCTCCGATATCCGACAGCACCTCAGGCCTGTTCGTCTTACTGATGAATTCCTTCATGAGCCGCACTGACTCATAACCGGCTTCTATGTCTACACCAGCCTGTTTGTAATCCATTCTGTTCCCTCTTTTCTCCGGCGCGGTCTTCCTGGTCAGGTTTTGCCTGAGCCATGACATTCAGGCTATTCAGCTTATGACACAGACCCGAGTTCATCCTGCAGTTTCCGGTCCTTCTCCTGGACAGCCTCACACATCTTCGTGCTGTAATCCTTCAGCTTCGATCGAAGTGTCTTATCCTCCATCGCGAGCATGCGGACGGCAAGAAGCGCGGCGTTTTTCCCGCCGTCGATGGCAACCGTCGCTACCGGGATTCCCGGAGGCATCTGCAGAATAGAGTACAGTGCGTCTTTTCCTCCAAGGCTCTGCGACCAGATCGGAACTCCGATAACAGGCAGCGGTGTCAGCGCGGCGAACATGCCGGGCAGATGCGCCGCCATGCCGGCCCCGGCTATTATTACCTTGAGGCCCCGGCTCTCAGCACTCTTCGCGTACTCAAAAAAAACATCCGGCTCCCTGTGCGCGGAGATAACTCTCACCTCCGATTCCACACCGAATTCTTCGAGAAGGTCTCTGGCCTTTCCCATGACCTTCAGATCAGAATCAGAACCCATAACGATCCCGACTTGTGCCATATTTATTCCTCCCTGCGTATCACCTGCATGATTCTAACCGCCATGGTATTCAGTGTCAAGAAACGGAATCATCCCTGTGCGCCATCTCATCAAGCGGTTTGTTCAGTTCCTCGGTTCCCGGCAGTACGAAGCGCCCGTTCTCTATGATCACGGCATGATATCCGTCGTCTCCCAGCACCTCTATCTTTCCGAGTTCTTCGTAAGGTATGGTTATGTCCGTATGGCATTCGAAGTATGCCTTCGACGGATCCTCTTTTCTCAGTGCGGATACTTCATTTTCCTTGGCAATGATCTCCCTGCCGTCAGGATTGAACAGCCTGTTGTCCTCCTCCCATGAATAGCAGGTATCTCCGACCGCGAAGTGCGGTCCTGTTTTCTCTGCGATAAGGATCGGCAGCTTAGGAGCGATATTGAACCTGTGCGCCATGGCATACGCGGTCGTATTGGTTCCGATGGCGAATTCGCCCATCGGGAGACTGTCGTGATGAAACAGAATGTTCTCCCTGATATAGGCGTCATTCTTCTTAGCGGAATCGAAATTGGCGCAGGATGTGCTCCCGGTCATCCCGTCTGTGAAATGAATCTCAAGGTCCCTGTAGTTCAGTCCCTCAAGGTATACGGATGATACATGCAGGACTCCGTTCGTCCCCTTCAGGCGCGGTGAAGTAAACACCTCGCCGACGGGAATATTGACATCCGCCACACAGTTTTCAAAGATAGTTTCCTTATCCGGATCCGTCATGGCCTGGAACTGTACTGTCAGGTCTGTACGGTTCCCGTTAGTCCCGACGATATGGGCTCTCGTTCCCTTATTCAGGGCTTCTATTATCGTGCTCTGAATCCTGGTGTACAGAGAAGCGTCGAGAGTATTTACGCGTACCGTCTCCATGAAGATCTCTTCAAACCGGTTCTCGTCAATCTCAGGAGTCGGAAATGAAATGATAGTGAAGCTCCTCTCCTTGCCTATGATATACTCCTGAGTGATCCTGTTCTGACGGTTTCTCAGCTTCACGCTGAGCGCGCGCTGGGCTTTGTCATAGCTCCATGCCTGCATGGTCTGGCGCGGCTCGAACGGCTTCTGTCCGAACAGCTCAATGACAGCCGGGCCTCCGTGCGCGTTTGCCAGCTCCTTCAGCTTCTCATAGGTGTTATGCGTAACCTCGACTCTGCGCTCAACGTACCTCGCGTCCATCATCAGGGCAGCGTCCTCTTTATGGTCATAGTCATACTGCGGGTTCGCTGCAGCACCCGAGAACCCGGTTCTCGACGCGCCGGATGTTGTAAGCGCGCTCACGCTTGAACGGTAGACGGTCGGCTCAAGCCCAATCTTTCTGAAGTTCAGGACAGCCTTCCTGACCACCCTCTCAAGTCCGGCAAAGAAGTGCAGGTTTACGGTTCGCTTCTTCTCAATGGGTTTGCCGGCAAGCACGAATCCCATACGGTAGCCTTCGGACCAGGTATCAGCCATACGGTCGATCTCCTCCTGCGGAAGAGAGTTCAGGAACCTTGCCATGCGGATCTCGTTATCCGTTATATACTCACCGTACCGGTAGAGGTAATCAGTTCCCGACAGATCGGCATTCATCAATATATCCGTAAAGAAACTGCAGGCAGGGTCTATGCCTTCCCTGATCCTGTGTGCGGCGATCACGTCAGCGTAATCGCTCTCAAACCAGTACAGCGCCTCCCTGACTTCATTTTCAAGCTTTTTAAGATCTCCCTTATCCGTATTCTGCCCTGAAGCATCTGCCTGCGCCTGAGCGATGATTCCGTAGACCTGCACGAAGAGTTCCGCGTGAGCAGCGGCCTCCTCAAGCTTTCCCTCAAAGATATAGGCAATCAGGCCGCGCTCCTGCGCGTACAGAAAGCACAGGAGCTTTCCCATCTCCTCGCCAAGCACGGAGCACGCATATGCCGGGTTGGCGTAGCTCTCATCGTAGTTTTCCGGAAGTATATCCCGATACAGGGCATAATTGTCCTCTCTCATCTTTTCCGGGTCCGCGTCATACGTTCCGTTTTCAAGACGTTCTTTCACCTCGCAGCACAGCAGTATAAACCGCGCGGTACTGTGGAAATAAGAAACAAAATCAGCAGGAACCGAGCGTTCCTGCAGTATCTCCCTGATCCGGCAAAGCGCCAGATCATATCTTTCCTTCAGCAGCTTTCCTTCGTCTTCGTCAAACCAGATGCTTCCCATTGGATGAATCAATTCTCCTTCCGAAATATATCCTGCACTCCTGACCCGGCGGCACCGTTATGCCATACCGACGCAGAACACGATAAACCATACCGCCACCATGGAACCGCCCATCAGCGTTCCCACTTTGCTGAGAGTGTATGACTGGTTTCTCTCGCGGAAGCTCTCAAGTCCCACGAACATGCCGTAGAAACCCATCACAAAGCCGGAGAAGCCGAGCGCCCCTATCCACTGCGGCGCCTTGCCGGCCATAACCATGCAGATAAATGCGCACGACAGGAAGATCACAATAGATACGGCGCTTGTCACCGTCGAGATTATGCCCCTCCCGTACCGGCTGCGGTCTTCAAACCGGTATCTCTTCTTTGCCATATACACTCCCCCCTGCCATCAGCATCATTCATATTCCATGGAAATGCTGATCAGTTACAGCGCTGCTCATTTTATGTTCTTCCTGCCTTAAAACAGCACGTCCTTCTTGCGTGAAAGCAGCATCGCGCCGCTGACAATCGTCATAACTCCGGCAGCGACTCCGATTACTATCATCACTATGCCCGCGGTCAGGGAGATCACTCCGGTCAGATTCATTGTCTTATAGATCTTTTCGCCTGATTTCATTGTCATTTCCTCCTTTATGCTCTTACACCGTATTTTTCATAGTACGCGTCGATCTTAGCCTTCATGGAATTGTCGATAACGCTTCCTGTCAGATGCTCCACGACCTCCTTCATGGTAACGATAGCGCAGGTCCGGATACCGAAGCTGTCGCGGATCTCGTCGAGAGCGCTCTTCTCGCCGGTGCCTCTCTCACACCTGTCCACAGATACCACAAGTCCAAGAACCTCCGCGCCTTCGTGCGCCTGTATGATCGGCAGTGTCTCTCTGATCGACGTCCCTGCCGTCGTCACATCCTCGATTATCACGACACGGTCATTCTCCAGAATCGGGCCTCCCAGCAGGATCCCCTTGTCCCCGTGATCCTTGATCTCCTTGCGGTTCGAACAGTAGCGGATATCCGCGCCGTACAGATCCGACAATGCTATCGACGCTGTGACGCTGAGAGGAATCCCCTTGTACGCCGGACCGAACAGGACATCAAAGTCCGTTCCGAACTCCGTGCTGATCGCCTGGGCGTAATACTCTCCCAGCTTCTTGAGCTGGGCGCCTGTCCTGTAGAATCCGGTATTGACGAAGAACGGAGTCTGCCTGCCGCTCTTGGTGACGAAGTCTCCGAACTTCAGAACTTCGCATTCGACCATAAAATCGATAAATTCTTTCTTGTACTGTTCCATAATAATCTCCAATCCGCCTTTTCTGCCCGGTATTGACCCCGGATCTCCAGTCTGCCTCACGCCCGTTGTACTCTGCGATTGTGGTTTCCGGCCCCCAGGTATTATCCTCAGGTTTCCCAGTCTCTCACGCACCCTGTGAGCTCCCGTATATCGGATACATGGTGCCGCTCCATATACTCATCTATCCCGTCGATTACCGCCAGCGCTGTCCTCTGGTCATTAAATGACGCCGTCCCGACAGATACCGCGCTTGCGCCTGCCATGATCATCTCCAGCGCGTCCTCCGCAGTTCTGATGCCTCCCATTCCGATAATCGGAATCTTAACTGCTCCCGCACACTGGTATACCATGCGCACCGCGACCGGATGAATCGCCGGTCCGCTGAGCCCGCCTGTCCTGTTCGCCAGCGCGAAGCTTCTTCTCTCAACGTCGATCTTCATCCCGGTCAGCGTATTGATCATGGACAGACCGTCAGCTCCGCCGGCCTCGGCAGCGCGGGCTATCTCTGTTATGTCAGTCACATTTGGGCTGAGCTTCATGATGACCGGCTGCCTTGCGGCCCTTCGCACTGCCGACGTGATCCTCTCAACGCCCTTGGGGTCTGTCCCGAAGGCTATTCCGCCCTCCTTCACATTTGGGCAGGAGATATTGATCTCAAGGAGATCCGCCCTCCGCTCACTGGCAAGCTTCTCCACGCAGTCTATATATTCCTCCTCGGAATGCCCGCAGACATTTACGATAACCTTCGTGCTGGGCAGAATGCCGCCGCTGCCCGCTCCCGCCCCTGAATCCGGAAGGAGAGTATCGCTGAGGAATCTAAGGTCTCTCTTAGAGAACACTTCGACTCCCGCGTTCTGCAGTCCTATCGCGTTCAGCATGCCTGACGGAGTCTCGCATATCCTCGGCGTCGGATTCCCCTCCCACGGCACAGATGAAACGCCCTTGGTCACAACAGCGCCAAGGCGGTTAAGGTCAAAGAACTCGGAGAATTCCGCTCCGGATCCGAAGGTTCCGGACGCGGTCATGACAGGATTCTTCAGCCTGACTCCGCAGATATCAACACTCATGTTTTTTGTCATATTCGGGACTCCTGACTAATGATGTTGTTATATCTCAATATCAGCCGACCTGAACACCGGCCCTTCCGTACAGACTCTTTTATTCTTCACCTGCGAATGTTCGTCGGTCTGTACTGACCTGCATACACAGCTCAGGCAGGCTCCTATTCCGCAGGCCATCTTCTCTTCCATCGACACCCAGCAGCCGATGCCCTGCTCCAGAGCATACTTCTTAAGCGCCCTCAGCATAACCGCGGGTCCGCATGCAAATATCACATCTGCTTCAATCTTCTGAGCGCGGATCGCGTCAAGAACATTTCCCTTCGTGCCGGCGCTGCCGTCCTCTGTCGCGATGGTAACCTCACACGGAAAATCCTCCGCCAGAAACAGTTCGTCCCTGAATCCGAGCACTGCTCTCACATCAGCCTCAGGCATAAGTCTCTTCGCTGTTTCAAGCATTGGAGGAATCCCGATGCCGCCGCCGACAAGCAGTACCCTCCTGCGCGCGGCTTCCCCAAGCGGGAATCCGTTTCCGAGCGGTCCTGTGAGTCTGACCTCATCATCCTCCCTAAGCTTTGAGAACTCTTCGGTTCCGGCTCCGGCAATCCTGAATACCAGCCTCAGAATCCCTCTCTCGCCGTCTGCCTCGCAAACGGATATGGGTCTGGGCAGCATCCTTGCGCTGTCATTTGAATAGACCGACACAAACTGCCCCGGCGCTGCGCTCCCTGCTATGTCATCCGCCTGCAGCCTCAGACTGTATATGTTTTTTCCTATTGTCTCACAGCCAAGAACCTTTGCTTTCTGTGTGTATTTCATGCTCGACTCCATAATCAGGGTTTACGAAATGGCCTGTTCAATATCCGTCTTCATATCCAGCACAGCCTGCCGCGCCGCGTCGGCGAATGCTCCGCTCCCGAAACGGTCAGCGTACGGTTCCTTCGTGTAAGCTGCGATTATTCCTCTTGAAGAGTTAACAATCGCGCCAAGGCCGTCTTTATCAAAGAAATGAACAAGGTCCTTCCCGGTGCCTCCCTGCGCACCGTATCCAGGCACCAGGATAAAGCTCTTCGGCATGATCGCGCGCAGCTTCTCACCCATCTCGGGATACGTCGCGCCGACAACGGCTCCGACCTCGCTGTATCCGCTCTCCCCGATGAGAGCCGGATCCTGCGCCCACTCATTTACCTTCTTCCCGACAAGCTCGTACAGAGGGCAGGCCTGCCCTTCATCATCTGTTACGATCCTGTCCTGGAACTCGCCGCTTGACGGATTCGAGGTCTTCACCAGTATGAAGATGCCCTTGCCGTTAGCCGCGCACTCCTTGACGAACGGAAGAACACCGTCGCTTCCCAGGTAGGGGTTCACTGTACATATATCCTCTCCAAACGCGGGCATAGTGTTCTCTCCTACCTTCACCATGCCAAGATGCGCCGCCGCGTAGGCGGCCGATGTCGAGCCGATATC
>AUXO011423950.1_pt1 | contig 10399 bp, 10 predicted proteins | sample 768731 | NCBI WGS metagenome assembly AUXO01 (sample SAMN02715735, study PRJNA202380) | gut metagenome | biome: sheep rumen | host: Ovis aries | place: New Zealand: Palmerston North | reverse complement strand
TAGTTACTGCTGCTGCCATAAACGGCGGCTGCTTCGGAGGCGGACTGGAAATAGCCATGAGCTGTACCTTCCGCATCGCATCCCCTAAATCCCGTCTCGGCCTTACAGAGGTCATGCACGGTGTCGTTCCCGGAATGGGCGGAATAGAAAAACTAACAAGGATCGTAGGCAAGGAAAAAGCCGTACAGATGATACTGGGCTGTGAAATGCTCTCGGCTGAATCCGCACTTGATACCGGTCTCATTACTAAAATCAGCGAAGATAAAGACTCACTTGAAGAAACAAAAGCTTTCGTAAGAGAGCTGATAGATGGAAAAAATACAGTACAGATAAATGCACTTTTAAATACAATAAACAATGCTCTTGCCGGAGCAGAAGATCCTTCAAAGGGAATGTTTGAAAAGGCTCTTGCGGAGGCAGAGAAGAAATGAAACGAAGCTCCTATCGATTAACAGTACGAGGCTATGAACTTGATTCCTTCGGCCATGTAAACAACTCTGTGTACCTTCAGTACGCAGAGACGGCCATGTGGAATTTTTTTAAGGTCAGCGGCCTGCTGGATGTAATTGTCGAAGAGGGGCTTTTCCCCGTTATATTGGAAAGCAAGCAGCGATATATGCATGAGCTGCATATGCTGGACGAGGTAAGGATCGACTCTGAGATGAAATGCTCAGGCGGCATAGTAAGCTACAAGCACAACATAATCAACAGCAATACCGGCCTTACAGCCTGCCGGGTAACCGGAAAGCTGGCCTATGTGGACAGGGAACGCATTATCTGCGATATCCCCGAGGCCGTAAAAAAATATCTGGAGTGTGATTCAGATGAAGATAACTAAAACAGATACAGTCACAGAGATCAGCGAAATATCCGGTCTCAGCTGCCTTGAAGGCGCCGATATCGGTTCGCCTGCACTGCTGATAGTTCATATCAGCGGCACTGTCGGAACAGATGAGAGTATCAGAGACTTTTTCCTTAATGCACCATTTATCACAGCTGCCGCAGGCAGCCCTTCCGACGGAAGCCTTTCCGGACTCTTCGACCTTGTAATTACAGAAGAAGAGGCCGCAGAGCTGCCGGAAAAGCTCTATAAGGATAAGTCCCTCAGACAGATAAACGAGATAAATGATATATTCATCGCCGCAAGAAAAGGCGCCTCTCAGGAGGAGCTCCTCACTATGGAGTCAAAGGCCTTCTACAGACTAATGGCTGAAAAGAACGGAGGCGGCAGCAATGAGTGAATCAGCAGGAATGATACTCGAAAATGAGAACGGCATACTTATACTCTCTATGGATATGCCCGGCAATAATATCATGACAGCCGATTTCTTCCGTGAATACGAGAGCATTATGGCTGACATAGAGAAAAAATCTGAGGACAGCTCTGTCAAGGGCCTGATAATCAAGGGCGCAGGCAGACATTTCAGTGTCGGTGCTGATGTGGATGCCCTCTCAGACCGCTCCTCACAGGAAAAATATGACGACAGCACCGGAGTGCTCCCGGAGGGACATATAAAACAGAAGCATTTCTTCACCTTCCTCCGTGAGCTCCCCTTCCCTGTAGTCAGCGTTGTCACCGGATTCTGCATCGGCTCCGGCAGCGAGATAGCAGTCAACAGCCACTACAGGATAATAGAAAAAAATGCAAGAGTAGGTCAGCCTGAATCTACCTTCGGTATTCTCCCTGCACTCGGCGGAGCTGCAAGGACTATCGAAATATGCGGCATACAGAATGCATACCGCCTGGTAATGTCCGGAGAGATGATACCTGCTGAGGAAGCCTTTGAAATAGGCTGGGCAGATATCTTCGCCGGCAAAAAGCAGGGACTTCCGGAAGCAGAAGCACTGATAGAGTATATCTCCGCTCAAGGCGGATTTGACCCTGCATCCCGCAAGGAATACCTTTCGGGATATCTTACCTCAAAAGGAGGCAACGAATAATGAAAATCGGTTTTATTGGCTACGGAAAAATGGGAAGGGATATTTTCCGCCTGTTTTTCGATAAACTCACAGAAGCAGAATACGTTATATACGATATCTGCGGAAACGAGGAACAGCATACAGAGGAGCTCCTGAAGGAACTCAATAAGGCTCTGAAGCGCAGAAAGCTCAGCCTCGGTGAGTATGAGGAGAAAAAACATATCTTCCGCTTTACAAATGACCTTAATGATTTTGCTGACTGCAATATGGTCATTGAGGCTATATACGAGGATATGGCTGCAAAGAAGGATATCTTTGCAAAGCTTGAGGCCATAGTATCTCCTATGTGTCTGCTCCTGACCAATACATCATCCCTGGATATTGCTGAGATATTCAGCGATATGAAGATAAAGGACCGCTGCTACGGTCTTCATTTCTTCTACCCCGTAAAGCTGACAGGATTCGTTGAAATGAACATCCTCCCTGAGACTTCTGGACTCTACATAACAGGCGTAACACCATTGATATTCAGTCTCGACAAGAGACCTATAACATTTACCGGCAATTACCACATATACCTCAATCAGATACTGGCCTGCATGGTTTCCCATGCAATAAAGCTCACTGAGGAGTACAATGTCTCTCCTGCTGAGCTGAATAAGGCTGTTGAGGGCATATTCTCAGTAGCCGGTCCCTTCGATGTACTCAACAGCGTGGGACTTGGCCTTATGGCCGGAAGCCCGGACAATTTCCGCATAGAGCGCAATAAGGCTCTGCTGGCATACGGCTGCGAGAAAATGAACGGCTGGCTCTCCGAAGGCTGTCCTAAGGAGACCGGAGCTTTCCTTGAATTTGCCGGGGAAAAGCTTCCTGATACAGGAAATAATGCTGATAATGCCAAGCTCTCCATGATAGCACTCATACTCAATGAGACTGTGAATGCTATGGAGGACAGCGGTATCAAGAGCGTTCTCTGCGACGCTATACAGGATACTCTCGGACTTGAAAAAACACAGGCAGAGTATTACAGCGAATTCGGCGCAGAGGCAATTTTTGCAGAGCTTGATCGTCTGCATGAAAAATACGGTTACGGTTCCTACGAACACAGAGAAAAAAATATTTGGGACCGTTATTTCAGCTGAGCAAAGGGGAAAATATCTTATAAAGAGGTTTGTAAATGAAAAAAGTTGTTATCACAGGTATCGGAGCAGTTACCTCCATAGGCAACACAGCTCCGGAATACTGGGAGAATCTGACCGCCGGAAAATGCGGTATGCGTACCATAACAAGAATACCGCTTGACGGACACGATTCTACTGTTGCTGCTGAGGTCGATGACTCCTTTGAGGCCGAGGCTTCAAAGTACTGGAAAAAGCGTCAGCTGAATGCAGCGACAACTACTACACGAATGGGACTTGCTTCCGCAGGTGAGGCTATTGCTGACTGCGGGATAGATACCGAAAGCTATAACGGCAGCAAAGTCGGCGTTATCTACGGTGTCATCGATAACTCCTATGAGGACTATGAACTCGAAAAGCCCCTTAATATCACTTTAAAGAAAATGCCGAACGAGCTCCCTGCCCTTGTATCCATAAGATACGGATTCACAGGCCCTGCCTTCAATGTGAGCACAGCCTGCGCTTCATCAGCTTATGCTATCGCACTGGGCAAGCAGTTCATTGAATCCGGTCTCTGCGATATGGTAGTTGCCGGAGGCATATCAAATACAGTTACTCATCTTGTCGTAAGCGGCTTCAATCAGCTCCTTGCAATGTCAGTAAATCCTGACCCGGAGACTGCCGCAAGACCTTTCACAAAAGATCGTGACGGCTTCATCATGGGCGAGGGCGGCGGTACAGTCATCCTTGAATCCGAGGAGTCTGCAAAGGCAAGAGGAGCTAAGATATACTGTGAGCTGGCCGGCGCATCAATGTGCGGAGAAGCTCATAACCTTACTGCCCCCAAGACCAACGGTGTCGGCATGGCAGAGTCCATGAGACTTGCCCTGGACAACGCAGGCATCTCCCCTGACGCTGTTGACTACATAAATGCACACGGTACTTCCACAGGCCTCAATGACCTCTATGAGACAATGGCTATAAAGGAAGTATTCGGACAGAGAGCATATGATATCCCTGTTTCTTCTGTAAAGGCTTCCATCGGCCACACTCTCGGCGCCGGCGGAGCACTTGAGGCTATCGCTTGCATAAAAGCTATAAACACAGGCATAGTGCCTCCCACTATACACTACGACGTGCCCGACCCTGAGCTGGATCTGAATTATGTTCCGAACAAGGCTCAGGAACATACTGTAAATACTGCGATCTCAAATTCATTCGGCTTCGGCGGACATAACTCCACACTGGTGTTCCGCAGATATGAATGACAGGAAAGGAAACTGAAAAATGCCTATCGCACAGATGAAGACAAATTTCAAATTCGGAAAACCGGAAGATAAGACCCTGTTTCTCAATGAAGCTGCAAAGGAGCTTTCCGATATACTCAAAAAGCCTCTTCCTGCAATAATGGTAATGCTGGACGACTGCTCCATGTATATGAACAATTCCGAGGATACTGTTTTCTTTGCTGAATTCAGATATATCCTCCCACAGGAGTATTCCCAGGACAAAACCGGATTTTTAAAGGAGCTGGCTGACAGGATGCTGGCTCTTATACAGAAGCACACGCACGTTGACCCCTACCGCATCTATATGCAGTTCACGGAAATGACCCGTGAAGGCGCATGGCGGTATACAGGCTGAGAAAGCCACAGAAAGGAACGATCATAATTATGAAATGGGCAATAAGAGACCTTCTTAACCCCGTAGTAACACGCTCTCTCCTATACGGAAGCGATCCATTCGATATAGAGTACATACTGAAAAAAGTTGACGCTATCAAGGCCATGAGCGGAAAGAAAATCCAGGCCGTATGGCTGGGTGAGTGGGATGAAAAGATCAGCCACTACACAGAGCTTCTCGAAAAGGCAAAGGCTGCCGGAAACAATATCTCCGCAAGAGAATATGCGAAGATGATTACTCAGTGCCACTATGCCTGCTTTATGATAAATATCGAGGATCTCGACCATAAAAGAGAGATCTACCACCGCCTTGTGGAGAGCTACAAGCAGTACATAAAGCTTTGCAGCAACAAGGTTGAATACATCGAGATAGATACTGAATTCGGCAAAATACCTGCATATATCCACTATCCGGATTCCGGCAGGAAAGCAAGCTATCCTGTAGCTCTGACTTATTCAGGCATCGGAAGCTGCAAGGAAGAGCTTGAAATGCTGGCTGCTCCTCTCAATGAGAGAGGCATCGCTGTTATCACTCCTGATATGCCCGGAGCAGGTGCCGCTATAATCGACAATAACATCAAGTGCGGAGGCCCTCAGATAGAGGCTGCATTCCAGGCAATATACAAGTTCGTTGAGGAGCACTCAAAGCTTGACCAGAACAGAATGGCAAACTTCGGACTCTGTATGGGCGGCGGATATGCATTCCGTGCAACTGTAAAGAACAAGAATGTAAAGTGCTGCGTAAGCCTCTTCCCACTGCTTATGAACTTTGCTGACCAGGGCTCTATCCCTGTATGGATGAAGAAGGGCAAGTGGAGCAGCTATCAGTACGATGATAACTACCTTGAGGGAATGGCTGTACTTGAGGAAGGCACCCACAATGCTGATTTCCTCATGGCTTACAGCGACGACGACAACTGGATGTCTCCTGAGGCTACCCAGAAGCTCTGGGACAAGGCTCTCGGATACAAGGAGAAGATATACATCTCAGACAAACCCGCATATGTATCAGAGGAAACTATCATGCACGCTATGCCCGTAGGTGAACAGTATCACTGGGTACAGCATGAGGCCGCTGACTTCATAGCATCAAGAATTGGCGGAGGTAAGTGATATGTCAGAGAATTTTTTCAGCTATTACAGCAAATACGCTCAGGAAACACCTGAAAAGGTGCTTCTCCGCATAGATGACAACGAGCTCACATACAGCGCTTTTATGGAAAAGACAGCTGTTCTCGGCTCTGCAATGAAGAAGTCCGGCATAGGAGCTGACGATAAGGTCGGCATTTGTATGCCCAACAGCATAGAGTGGTTCCTCGTATTCTGGTCAGCAGTCAGAATAGGCGCTCAGCCTGTCCCCATGGACCCCCAGAGCGGCTCTATGGAGCTTTCAAGGCTCATACCTGCTACAACATCAAAGATAATGTTCATAACAGAAAAGTACCGCAATAACAACATCATTAATGCGGTGCATGACCTGGTACCTGAGAAGCTCTCTATGGATAAGGTCATCTGCTTTGCTGATGAGGCAGTTATCCCTTCTGAGGACTGCTATATCTCAGCAGAGAAATTCATGGAGACATACGGCGAGAAGGAATGCGAGATCTTCCAGCCTGAATACCTCCACACAATGTCACTGGCCTGCACATCAGGCAGCACAGGCACTCCCAAGATACTCTCAGTTCCCTCCGGCGGATTCCTCTCCACACAGAAGGATATGGGAGATTATCTCGAATTTACATCTGATGATGTTATGATGCTGGGAATGACACTCTATCACCAGGGCGGCTTCGGAATGGGCCAGCAGATGGCTCTCAAGGGCGGCACCATGATGTATCAGCCCCAGTTCAATCCTATATCATTCCTTGAAACTGTACAGAAGTACAAGGTAAATATAATCCAGCTCACTTCAACTCTTGCAAAGGTCCTGCTTTCAACTCCCGACTTTGATAAATATGACCTTTCAAGCGTTCGTATCTGTTATTTTGCAGGAGAAGTCCTCCCCAAGGAGATAGCTGATACCTTCGTTGAGAAGCTTGGCATCAGAGTCGTAAATATCATCGGCTCCTCTGAGACCTGCACCATGGTCGTATGGGACTCTGCTACCGATGCAGGAACAGACCCCAGCGACTTCCGCAAGCTCTATTTCACCGATTACCGTGTTATCGATGAAAAGCACAACGACGTTGCTGAGGGAGAAGTGGGAGAGCTCTGTGTTTATACAGACGGTGTTATCCTCAATTACTTCGGCAATCCTGAGCTTTCAGCTGAGAAGATACTCACTGACGACCAGGGCCGCCGCTGGTTCTGTACAGGCGACCTGGTAAACAAGCTTCCAAACGGCATCGTCCGCTTTGCCGGAAGAAGCAAGCGTATCATCAAGCGAGGCGGAAATCTGGTTCACGCAGAGGAGGTAGAAGCCTGCCTGCTCACACATCCCAAGATAGCTGCCGCTGCTGTTACTGACGAACCACATCCCGTTATCGGCCAGCAGATAGTTGCATACATCCAGCCCAAGGGCGATGAAAAAATAACAAGAGGCGAACTTGCCCGCTATTTCGACGGAAAGCTCTCAGCCTACAAGGTGCCTGACAAGGTTGTCCTCGTTGAGGAGATACCAAAGGATATCGGCAAGATACAGTTCAAATACCTGAGAAAAAAGGAGTATAAATAATGAACAACCTTAACTTTGAAGAATTCAAGCAGTCTATCTCCGATTATGTCGGAGTAGACCCTTCCGAGATAACAAGAGATACAGACGTTTACGATGACCTCTACCTTGATTCACTTGGACTTTTCGGTCTCGGCTCTGAGATAACAGAGACCTACAAGCTGAATGTTCCCCTTTCACTGGTTGCATCTATCAGCAAGGTCGGCGAGATATTCGACCTGCTCAACGAAAAGGGCACACCTGTTGAGGAATAATATGGTCCTTATATTTCTTTCTCACGCAGGAGGCTCTGCAAAGAGCTACAGCGCCTTCAAGCGCTTCCTGCCAAAGGATCTTAACGTTGTACCTATGGAGCTCTCAGGGCGCTTCACACGCTCCTCAGAGCCAATGCTGACCGATATCCCATCCTGTGCCGCTGACCTGCTCGAAAAGCACTCAGAGCTCTTCAAAGACGGTGAGTATGCAGTCTTCGGACACAGCATGGGAACACTCATGGCCTCTGAGCTGGTCCGCCAGGCAAAAGAAAAGGGACTGGGCTCCCCGGCTCATGTATTCCTCTCCGGCAGATGTGCACCGGATGAGCCGGTAGACTGCTTCCCCGGCTCAGATAATGCTTCTGATGAAAAGATACTGGAGTTCTTCTCCGCAAACGGCCTTTCAGGAAGCGCTCCCATTGCTGATGAGGAGCTTACCCGCACCCTCAACAGGATACTGTGCACAGATGTGAGAATGGCCGACAGCTTTAAAATGCCTGCCGCAGCCCTGGATTTCGGCTGTGATATCACTGTTTTCTACGGAACTGAGGATATGCTGCTAACAGGTATCGATATGAACGGCTGGAGCAGATTTACTTCCGGTAAGTGTGAGACCGTTCCCATGAGCGGCGGTCACTTCTTCTTCAGACAGCATAGGGAAGAGATCTGCAGGATAATCACTGAAAAGCTTGGTATATAAAGATAAGGGAGACCACAAAGGCCTCCCTTAGTTTATCAATAAAGTCAGAAATAGTATAAATAATTGAACGGACGGCGAATCGCCGTCCCTACAATTTGACTATTTTTCGTTTGTCTGTGTAGGGGCGGCCAATGGCCGCCCGGATAAAAATATGTTTATGACATAAAAAGGGGAGGCCCATGAGGCCTCCCATTTTTACATTATTTCTTCTTTCCGCCAAGTGACTTAACGATATACTTTCCGCAGAGCTGACGGCTCTTGCCCACGTTGAAAACGTGTTCATGGAAGGTCTTGTCGATAGTCTCACGGTACTGAGCCTTATTTGCCAGCATTTCAGCTATCATCTCGTTTACGGAACCGATATTTTCAGGCTCCACCTCACGTCCGATAACGCTTCTGAGGGTGATATTGATAGGCTTGGTCTTTATCTTCTGCCACTCAGTATTCATGACCTTCATGGGAGTATTGATAAAGAGCACCGGTCTCTTGGTAACGAAGGCGTACTCCCAGCTGATATCTGACCAGTCGGTGATAAGCACATCAGCCTCCATAACAGGATTGTTTGACGAGAAGTCAGTCTGTATCTCAATATTCGGGCTGTCTGCAAACTTCTCCTTCATCACCTCGAACTTCTCAGCCTCATGGCGTACCTGCTGAGGATGAGGACGAACGATTATATCGTAATCTGTCTTTGAGAGTGCTTCAAGGAGGCCGTCAATACAGGAATCGATGATATTATCAGGCTGCCATGAAGGAGCGATAAGTATCTTTGGCACCTTGTTTTCGGGGTGCTCTGTACTCTCGTACTTCTCTATCATCTCATCAAGGAGAGGATATCCTGTTTCAACCAGTCTCTTCTTAGGAGTTTTATAGAGCTCCTCAGAATCCCTGAGCTCGCTTACACAGTCCACTCCGACTGCAAATACTGTATCATACCAGTCAAGAGCGCCCTTTCTGAGGGTAAGTGCTGTACTTCCCATGCCGTGGAAGGTATAGACGTACTCTACATCCTTTCTTACCCTTGAACGCTTCAGGTGATATTTTTCAAGGTCCGGAACAGTAGTTACGCACATATCACAGTCCAGCTTCATAAAAAGCGGGATGAGGTATTTGTCAGAAGCGATATAGTAAGGCTTTATCTGCTCTCTTGTATCCTTGAAGATAATATCGTCCGGGTCACTTGTAACGTAGTGGATATCTATATCTGAGTGTTCACAGATATAGTCTATCATGCCTGAATAGTACTTATAGAATCCGCTCTGCTCTGAATAGAACATGAGCTGCATCTTTTCAACTGAGAAGAACTTCTTATAATCAGCCTTCTCACGCTCTCTGTACTGCTTATGCTCCTTTTCCTTTTCGATACGCTGAGCCTGCATCTTCTTCAGGTAGTCGTAATCGATGTACTTCTTAGGAGGCATACAGAGATTGGTAAGGTACATCATCGGTATTGCGAAGAGGTTTCCGAATATCCAGTAAAGACCTACTCCTGTAGGTACAAGGAATGCAAAATATGTTGAGAATGCTACCATGAATATTGTGGTGAGCACCTTGTTTGTATTTCCCTGAGCCATCTGAAGGATATTTATCTTGTTCTGTACCCAGCAGAGCAGCCATGCACTTACACCTGAGAAGAAAGGTATGAGCAGAAGTCTGTCCAGATGCTTGATGGAAGGGGTAAGGCTCAGGTCTATTCCCAGAAAATGAGTATCCAGCTCTTTTATATCCTTTATGATATTATCTCCGGCAACACCGCTTCCCGGCAGTATACCGTCCTTTATCTGACGGATTATCTCGTTCTGGTACACATTGTCCTCAGTCTTTGAGCTGCCGACAACATTTACGAGCCAGTCACGAAGATCATCGATAACGCTTGAATCTATCTGCAGTACATATGAGAGCGGACGGTAGATAACATATACCAGTCCAAGTACAAGCGGTATCTGTATGAGAAGAGGTACTGTACCAAGTATAGGGTGATACTTGTATCTCTTATAAAGGGCAAGCCTCTCATCGGCCAGCTTATCCTTATCGTCTATATATTTTATCTTGAG
>AUXO010431463.1_pt1 | contig 10399 bp, 18 predicted proteins | sample 768731 | NCBI WGS metagenome assembly AUXO01 (sample SAMN02715735, study PRJNA202380) | gut metagenome | biome: sheep rumen | host: Ovis aries | place: New Zealand: Palmerston North | reverse complement strand
CTAATATATCGTAGTTGCAAACTGATCTTAGTGATTTGGCTGATAGTATTGATGCAGCGCCTAGCTTTGATCTTTCTGACCGGATGGCGAAAGGAGAAGGTGAGGGGGCAATAATCGAAGGTCAAATAACTGATAGAGATGACTATACTAAAGCGAACAAAGCGTCTGGATACCAGTCTCATGCAGAGGGTTGCCAAACTATAGCTTCTGGAAACCACTCTCACGCTGAAGGTTTCGGTAGCAAGGCTACAACAGATTGGGCACACGCAGAAGGTAACCGCACTAACGCAACAGGAACTGCTTCTCACGCAGAAGGAGCTTCTACCACCGCTAGTGGCAGCGAAGCTCATGCCGAAGGGTATTATATCCAAGCATCTGGTGGTTGCTCCCATGCTGAGGGTGAAACAAATGGTTCTTTTTCAAAAAAAATAAACAATAAAACGTATAATCAAGCGGGTGCGTATGGATAGGCCGCGCATAGCGAAGGTAGAAATACAATAGCATCAGGAAAAGCAAGCCATGCAGAGGGTAATGGTACTGTAGCGTCCGGAGACAATTCTCATGCAGAGGGCACCGACACTGAGGCAAGCGGAAACTATTCTCACGCAGAGGGTTCTGGTACCAAGGCAATCGGGATATATTCTCATGCTGAAGGCGCAGGAACAACAGCTAGTGCTGATTATTCTCATGCTGAAGGAAATGGAAGTAAAGCAACCACAATTAACGCACATGCAGAGGGTAATGGTACAACCGCATCTGGTAGTTCTTCTCATGCAGAGGGTGGTGGTACTAAAGCTAATGGTAATTATTCTCATGCTGAGGGGTCTGGCACAACCGCATCTGGTAGTTATTCTCATGCTGAGGGGTCTGATACAACTGCATCTAATAATTATTCTCATGCAGAGGGTAGCGGAACAACTGCTAGTGCCATAGGATCACATGCTGAGGGTGGTAGTACTAAAGCTAATGGTAGTTATTCTCATGCAGAGGGATAGTCCAGTAACTTTAAATCAAAAACTATTAATTCTGTCATATATAATACCGCAGGAGCCTATGGGCAAGGCTCTCATAGTGAAGGAACAAATAATTTAGCGATTGGTGGAAATTCTCATGCTGAAGGTGGTGGAACAACTGCAAGCGGTGGAAATTCTCATGCTGAAGGTTGTGGAACAACTGCAAGCGGATTATATTCTCATGCGGATGGATCATTTACAACTGCAAATCATAGATCTCAGCATGTTTTTGGTGAATATAATATTCTTGATAATTCCACCGCTGCAGAAACAGCTCGTGGAAATTATGCAGAAATAGTAGGTAACGGCACTAGTGATAGCGCTCGCTCCAACGCCAGAACGCTTGACTGGAGTGGAAACGAATCTCTTTCCGGCAGCATCACGCTTGGCATGGGAACCGCAAATGAAGTTACATTAACTCCAGAAATACTTAAACAGTTAATTGCCTTATTGCCATCAACACAATAATTATGGTTTGTAATTTATTAATATTTATATAGAAATGAGGTGATTATTTTGGTCATTACATTAGACCAACTAAAGACATCTCTTTAGAGGGTTAAAACTTATATATATGATTTTACACGTAGTTTTGATTTTTCGGATAGGATAAAAAAAGGGACTGGTGACGGCGCTGTAATTGAGGGGAAAATTTCTGAGATTAATGCCAATGTAGCGTCTGGCAATTATTCACATGCGGAAGGGTTTGCTACTGGTGCTCTCGGCGAGTATTCTCATGCGGAAGGATTTCATTCTGGGGCGACTGGTTAGAATTCTCATGCAGAGGGGAATTATACTGAGGCTTCCGGTTAGAATTCACATGCAGAGGGAAATTATACCGGGGCTTCCGGTTAGAATTCACATGCGGAGGGGGTTGGTAGTAAAGCTACTGAAACATCTGCACATGCAGAAGGTGGTAGCACACAAGCCAAAGCACAAGGCGCTCATTCAGAAGGTTTAGGTACTCAAGCTATTGGTAATGGTGCTCATGCAGAGGGAAGTGGAACCACCGCTCGTGGCATAGGTTCTCATTCAGAGGGATAGGGTAGTCAAGCACAAGCAGCAGCATCTCACGCAGAAGGTGGAGGTACTATAGCACAGGGTGAGTGCTCTCATGCAGAGGGTGGTGGTACAACTGCCACAGGGAATTGTTCTCATGCAGAAGGTAGCGGTACTATAGCAAGAGGTTTATCTGAACATGTATTTGGAGAATATAATATAGAATCAAATCCTTTTAACTCCCAAAGGCGTTCAAACTATGTTGAAATCGTTGGCAATGGATCTATTAATGCTCGTTCCAATGCTCGTACTCTCGATTGGTCTGGCAATGAAGTTCTTGCCGGAAAATTAACAGTTGGCGCTGATCCTACAAATGCAATGGATGTGGCAACAAAAGGATATACCGACACAGCATTAGAAGATGTTGAAGCTATGATTGCGGATGAGTTTGATGCGAGTAATTCGTATGTGGAGGGAGACTATGTGATGAACGGCGGGAAGTTGTATAGGTTCACAGCTGATCATGCTACTGGTGCTTTTGATGGAACGGATGCGGTGGAAGTAACTGTTGTGGATGAGATGAACTTAAAAGCTAACAAAGATGACTTTGCAATGAGTGTTGGTACTGTTACTACTCTTCCCACAGGTTCAGATGCTACTGCCAGTATTACAGGTGAGTATGATGCTATGGAATTAAACCTTGGCATTCCTCGTGGTGAATCTGGTGTATATGTCGGAGAAACAGCTCCAACAGGCAATGAGAATGTCTGGATAGATACTTCTGGAGATCCAGACACTGATACATAGGGAATAGCTGACTTAACCAGTCGTTTAAATAATATTGAAAATGTTAAATATCGTACTGTATTAAGCGACACATACACTGGAATATTGGGAACATAGGTCAACGTTGATATTCCCGCCGGAGAATATATTATAACCGTTGATAATATTGAAAGTACAGATACGGATGCTACAATATGCACTGTTGTATTTTCTTATACTACATCTGGTATAACATTACTAAATCTTAAACGTGGACCTAATATTAAGAATAGCATTGTTTTTGAAAATGATGTAAATCAGATCAGTATTTATGCTTCAGATAATTATGCAAATTCTGTTGGTGATACATTCACATTTACTAACTTCAATGTGTTTAAGTATTATCCTTTGAAATAGAAAATAGATGCATTAGAAACCAATATTAATGAAACTCGGCAGTACATTGTCAATGAGACAAGTGTCAAAATTGGAACGGAATCAGTCCCAAATATCCAAAGCGAACTTCCTACAAACTGGAATACTGGACAGAGTTTATACTATTTGTCAGATAGGGTTATATCAAAAGGCTCGGTTATTAAAACCGTTAAGATTAGTACAAACGTAGCTAATACGGGTTCTATTCTTTTTATAAATGATGAAAATGTTGTTGTTTACAAAAAAGATGTTTCTTGTGTAACCAATGAATGGAACGTATTTGATATTGACCTATTAGCAAGTGAGAATCTTAGAATAGCGACAAACTGTAGAGCTTCATGGGTTGGGGCTAATGCGCCTGGTGATAGCACTTTTTGTACAGATGGTAGCTTATGGTCATCAAGCCAAACAAACGTAAACGTCGGTGATACGATAACGTTTACAAAAGCCTCATCAACTATCTACTTCATGTTTTCTATCTAGTGGGAAGTTGATCTATATGGTAAGCTTTCGGATAGCATCATAACTGTAAAAGATAAAAGGCCAGAGTCTGGTTATCATAATTTCTCCGTCTCAGTAAATTATTCCGATTACACTGAAGACGCAAATGATGGAGAATCTCTATACACAGATTATGGTGTTATAGCATTACCGACAAATTATTCGGCAACTGGAACGCCAACAAAATTAATCATTGCTTGCGGAGGCTCTGCCGACAGAATTGGAGCAAATACTAACCCATTAACACTCTAGGGGTGGGAATACTTTCTTGCAAAAGGCTATGCCGTCATGGATATGAATGGGATATCAGCGGCATGGACGGTTGCAAGAGATGTTCCATATACGAATCTGCATTATTGTAGCAAATATCTGTTATAGTCTTACTTAAGCGGCTACAAATATGTTATGAAAAAGTATAATTTGGAAGAACGTGTATTTGTCACTGGAATATCTATGGGTGGCGGTGCTGCCGCATTAATTACACAGACAAACATTATTCCAGTAATTGCCAACGCACTCTTTTGCCCTGCACTTTCTGTTTATAAACAGGATTATCTGGGTTCATGGGGTGGTGATAATCAGAGGATATCAATAGCGGGGCATTGGAACTTTCCAGATTGGAAAACAACTACACCTTCACAAGAATATTTCTTACAAAATATAGACAAAATAAAAGGGTTTGACAATTTATTAATTCGTACAATAGGTGATCACGACACTGCTAACGCAAACTATGGAAACGAAGCAGAGGCCGCTGCCTACAATTCTATGCAAAAGATTTATCCGGTGCCGATTAAGATTTGGCACTGTATGGATGACTCTACTGTATATTATCGATATTCTCTGTTTATGGTTAACATGATAAAGAATGGTGGAGGTCAAGCATGGCTTCGTTCTTTTACAACTGGTGGTCACGTCGGTGGATGGAATGGTGGAAGTGTTTCAGATACAGATATTGATGGCAATACGGTTACAACGTCAATACCATTTTACGAAGCTATTCTGTTTTTTAAACGATTTGGAGGTGACAACTATTGAGCGTTTTAAAAATTAAAGATAGTAATAATCAATGGATAAACATTCCCGCAATTAAAGGAGATAAAGGTGATAAAGGAGACACTTACACTCTTACTGCTACTGATAAGCAAGATATTGCTAATCTCTCCGCTCCAATTATAGAGAACATTACTGGTGCTACTCCTGCAATAACCGCTTAGAGTAATCACATGTATGTTTGTGGCGAGGTTACGTCTCTTAACTTTACGCCATGTGCAAGTGGCATTTGCGATGTGCGGTTTACAAGCGGAAGTACAGTTGCGGTTTTAACTGTACCATCAACTGTTAAGTTTCCAAGTTCGTTTGATCCGACAGCACTTGCAACGAATACAATTTATGAGATTAATATTCTTGATGGTGTATATGGGGTGGTGATGGCATGGTCAGTTTGATGGAACTGAGACATAGGATAATGATGGCGACATTAGAAGATGAACTGAGTCTTCCGTCTGCTTATGAAAAGGTTCCTTATATAACTGCTGATGGAAACTAGTCTTTAAGAACTACTTATTTTCCAGAACAGAATGATGAGATCCACGTAAGATATAAGGGACAAAACGGAACCCTATTTTCTGCTGGTGTTGGTACTTATCAATTAGTATTAATAAGTGGTTTTTCTTAGACAGGATGGTATTTTAAATACTTTTCAAGCGCAACAGGATCAGCCAATTTTGGATTAGCGACTGATGCCTGGTATGATCTAGATATTAACAGCAGTGGTGCTTTAAGCATAGACGGACACACATTAACAGTACCATATGAGGCACCATTGGATGGAACGACGGGATTAGATTTATGGATAGCAGAAAGGCGGAACTGGTCTGCTAGATACACTGGCAGTATCGCCGAATTTTGGATTAAAAATAGTGGGAAATATAAAATGTATTTAATTCCGTGTAGGCGGAAATCTGATTAGAAAATTGGAATGTATGACGCTATTAGTAAGACATTTTATGTGTCTTCTAGAAATGATTTTATTATTTAAAGGAGGAAACATTATGACACAATATTATATTATTGAACTGCAATAGTACTATCCTAGTATGGAATACGGGCATATTGTCCACTTCGCATTTGATGAGGATGCAACAAAGGCTCGTCTTAAAGCTGAAAGCAAGTATCACGAGGTTCTTGCGGCAGCTGCTGTTAGTGAACTTCCACAGCACTCTGCTACTCTTCTGACCTCTGATGGTCGTGCGGTTATGAACCAGTGCTACTACCATGAGATCCCAGAGCCGGAGGTAGAACCTACTCCTGAAGAGGAGACAACTCCTGAAGAGGAGCCAACTCCTGAAGAGGAAACTACACCCGAAGAGGAAACGCCGACCGAGGGATAAATAAAATAACTTAAATGGAGGTGAGTTATATGTCGGTAAAAATTAGATCCGATAAAAATATGATTTTAATGACCCGTGCAGATACTCTTATAACAAAAATCAATATTACAGATTCTGATGGAAATGAATATGTTCCCGAAGAAACCGATACTCTTAGATTTGCTCTGAAAAAAGATTATAATGATAAAAAAATATTAATTGAGAAAAATATTCCAATTGATACCATGATTCTTAGAGTAGATTCTGAAGATACTAAAAATCTTGCTCAACCAGAAACATATGTATTTGATATACAATTAACCTATGGAGATCAAATTGTAGACACAATAATTAGCGGTAAGCTAAAACTAACTGAAGAAGTTTCGTGATCGGGAGGTGTTTTGCTATGGAACTTACCGGAACTCTTTCTGGATTAGGTCAACTAACTGGCACCCTCCATCCAGTATCTTCATTAACAGGACAAATTACCAATGGTACAATTGACCTTTCTGGCTCAACGGTAACTCCACTACAAGCACTATCTGGACTTTTATCAAGTCCGCAAAATTTAACAGGAGCAATATCTCCTGAGAAGAGGAAGTTGTCGGGAAGTTTATCAAAAGTCATTGATATGACTGGTAAACTTTCCAACGCTACTCTTCGCGGTTTAAGTGCTTATGAAATTGCAGTTATCTACACAGATTATGAGGGTACTGAAGAAGAATGGATTGCGAGTCTTCACGGTGATAAAATGGAGATTCGGAATAATGATGGAATTATTGAATATAAATATGAAACACAGAGTCTCTGGACAGTATTGATTGACCTTAATAAATATACTAATGATTATGAGAAATTAATTAATAAACCAAAAATTGATGGTACTACATTAATCGGAGACAGAGATTTAAGCATAGATTATTTACGCAATGATAGAGCGTTAACAAATTTTGAAATTGAAGAATTATTGACCTAATTGTGAAAGGAGGGGAAATATGGCTAGAAAATATTTAGATGAGAATGGATTGTTATATGTATGGCAAAAAATAAAACAATACGTTGGATCTGTTGTGCCGACTAAGCAATCCGATCTGGTAAATGATGATTATACTGTTAAAGACAGCTAGTATGGACAATACAAAACTAAAGTTGATGACATTGAAGATAGGCTTGATGAAATTGTTACTACTGGTGGTGAGCCTAATGTTATTGAGACGGTTAAGGTAAATGGTGCCGCTCTTCCAGTTGCAAATAAAGCGGTCAATATTATTGCTGAAACTGGAACTACAGATGGTGCGATTGCTATTAACGGCGAAGATGTAAGTGTTGCGGGACTTGGTTCTGCCGCTTATACAAATTCCAATGCTTATGATAGGGCTGGATCTGCCGCCTCTGTACTTGGTGGAATTGGTGATACTGCCGACACTCCGACAGTTTATGGCGCTCTTGCTGCTGCTGAAGCTGCCCAGGATGGTGTTGATGCTATTAATGCTGCGGGTTACCAAACTGCCGCTGATGTTACTAGAAAAATTAATGAAGCACTTGATGGAGTTACTGGAATTAGCTACGAAGTTGTCCAGAGTCTTCCGGCAACTGGAGAAACTGGCACTATTTATCTTTTAGCTAATAACGGAACTGCTCCTAATATATATGATGAATATATCTGGACTGGTAGTGGATATGAAAAGATTGGAACTACTGACGTAGATCTTTCTGGCTATATGCTTACTACTGATATGGTTGCTATTACTAACTCTGAAATTGATACAATTACATCAACGACATCGAGCGGATCATAAGGGGGTGAGCTTTAATGGCAAACTCCTATTTAGATAAAAATGGATTAATCAGGTTTTATTAGATTATTTCAGGGAGAATTAACCAAAAACTCACGGTGGTTGCCAAGACAAAATCTCAATGGGATATAGATGGATTAACTACATCTGAACCAGGTGTACTCTATGTGACAACTGATTATCGGACTATTACTAAGGATGATACTACTTATGAAGTTCCCGCATTTAGACTCGGCGATGGGAATGCTTACGTTGTTGATTTGCCATATATGACGGTTGATGAGTAGACATTCCTTGATCATGTTAATGATCGTGTTGTGCATATAACATAGGCTGAACGTGAGTATTGGAATAATAAAAACAGATGTTTAATAGATGAAAATGATTCAGAGTGTTTAGTAATAACAACTCTGTAATTTGATAGATTTACAATAATTTAAGAAAGGAGAAAATCATATGGCAGATCTTTCAAAAATCCGACTTCCGTCTGGATCGGAATATAATATCAAAGATGCATATGCACGACAATAGATCGAGGTTATTACCGGTACAAGTAGTGGTGCAATGCATTATGCTGGTGTAACCACTACTGCTATTGCTGATGGTTCAACGACTAATCCAATTACTATTGATACTCAATAGTATACTGCTGTTGCCGGAGATGTTGTTATATATGGCAACAAAGAATATATATTTAGTGATACGGACAATAAGTGGCATGAGTTTGGTTCTACTGGTTCTTTAAAAGCATTAGCATTTAAGGATACCGCAACTGCAAATTATACGCCAAAAGGAACTGTTACGAAACCAAACTTTTAGGGTCAGGAATCTACTGTTGATATTACCGCTACAGAAGCTAATAATGGAACATTTTAGGTTGGTGGAACTGTTGGGGTTCCATAGTTTACCGGAGGAGAAATGACATCAACTGGTACATTTGCGGCAACTGGTAATGTTACAATTACTCAAGAAACTACTGGTACTACAAATTTTAAACCAGCGGGGACTGTTAGTAAGCCAAATATCAGTGTAAATACTGCTGGTACTACTACTACAATCAAAAATCCAAAAACTATAAATACTGTTGCAAATGCAGTCACTGTTGCTGCTCCTAGTAGTACTGATCATCCAGATAACAATTTAGTGTATTATTCTGTTTCTGGAGAAACTTTAAGTTTGTATCAAATTGGTTATTCTACTACTGCCGCTATCACAACTGAGAATGAAACCGTTAAAACCGGAGATGCATCATATCAACTTGCGTCTGATCCAATATTTACTGGAACCGACACGGTCATTTCTGCTTCATTTACTGGAACAAATAAAACTGTAACTGTTAAGGGAACCACTGTTGGTAGTAATAGCGCTCCCTCATTTACAGGAAAGAAATATAATCTGTCTGGTACAACTACCGCTGCTGGTAGCGTTAGTCAGCCTACTTTCCAAGGTACCGCAGAAGATATTACTGTTTCTTGATAATTATTTTATTCACATAGAAAGGTGGTGAGAAAATAAATGAGTGATTTATCTGTAATAAAGTTACCAAATAATTAGTCATATAATCTCAAAGATTCATAGGCAGTAGGATCGGCGGAATTCTCTGGTCACACTCTTACATTGCAGAAACGTAATCAAACTACTTCAGATGTTGACCTAGAAAATTTTGACGCATTAAATGTAACAGACTTAACAAGTGGAAATCTTATTAACACTGGTTCTGCCAGATTTATTAATGGATTATATGGTAATGTTACTGGTAATGCAGATACTGCCACCAAATTAGAAAATGGTCATACCATTAGAACAAACTTAGCTTCCACTTCCACCGCCTCTTTTGATGGGTCCAGTGATATAACTCCAGGGGTAACCGGAACTCTTGGTGTTGGCAATGGTGGAACTGGACAAACTACTGCAAAAGCTGCCGCAAATAATTTTCTGAATGCATTAGATACTGGTACAGCTACAACGATTACCGATAGTACTTATATAATTACATAGAATACAGATACCACTAAAACTGATTATTTTCGTAGAAATGCTTCTGTATTATGGTCTTATGTTCAATCTAAAATTAATTCAGTTCTTGGCCTTAATGCTAGTACATATTCTGGCAAAGCGGCAACTGCCGGAACTGCCGATAGTGCTACGTCGGCTACTAATTTAGGAACTAATACGAATGTTGGTAATGAATCCGTCCCTGTTTATTTTAAGAACGGTCTTCCAACTGTTATATAGAATAATATTACTGGCTCCGGTACAAGTGGATATTTAGTTAAATTTAATGGCGAAAACACAATTACAAATGGTCCAAAACTTGGATCAGCAACAAATACATTTCTGAGAAATGATGGAACTTGGGCAGCACCTGTAGGAACTCAATATGATGTTGTTTCTAAAGATTCTGATGGACTTGTTCCTCAATTACCAAATGAAAGCACTACCACTAAATTCTTAAGACAAGACGGAACATGGGCAGTTCCACCAGATAACAATACACATAATACGGCATACCTTTATG
>AUXO016399525.1_pt1 | contig 10400 bp, 10 predicted proteins | sample 768731 | NCBI WGS metagenome assembly AUXO01 (sample SAMN02715735, study PRJNA202380) | gut metagenome | biome: sheep rumen | host: Ovis aries | place: New Zealand: Palmerston North | reverse complement strand
GTGAGTATATTCACGAAGCAGGTATTCAGACCTCTGTTCACTATCCAGCTGCACATAAGTTCTCTACCTACAAAGAACTTGGTGCAGTACTGCCGCAAACAGAATATGTTACCGACAACGAGATCACTCTGCCAATGTATGCCGCTTTGACCAACGAACAGATTGATTTCATTTGCGATACAGTTGAAAAAGCGATTAAAGTTATTTGATAACAATGAATAATTTCAAGTCCAAAATTAGTAACATCATTGTTTCTCCCTCCATTACTCTTCTGGATGCATTGAAGAAAATGGATACAGAACAAACAAAGATGCTTTTTGTTTTTTCAGAAGAGCACTTTGTAAGTATCTTGACAATTGGAGATATTCAACGTTCAATTATCAAGGGCGTTTCTCTGACTGATAAGATAGAATCCATTATTGAACGTGAAAAGATATACGTTCATCCGAATACTACCAAGGAAGAAGTAAGGACTATTATGGTACGCGAAAGGTGCCAGTATATGCCTATTGTGGATGAGAGTGGAGAAATGATAGATGTGCTTCTTTGGGACGAAATGTTTCAAACTTCTCCAGATACAGAACGAGAAAAAATTGATCTCCCCGTTGTTATTATGGCAGGGGGGAAAGGAACAAGGCTAAAACCAATCACCAATGTTATCCCCAAACCATTGGTACCTGTAGGTGACAAGACGATCCTAGAAGTTATCATGGATCAGTTTGAGAGTATTGGCTGTCATAAGTTTTACATGAGTGTCAATTACAAGGCTGATATGATGAAGTATTATCTCAGTCAGTTGGATCATAAATATGACATCGAGTTCTTTATGGAGGATAAGCCTCTTGGAACTATTGGTAGCGTAAGTTTATTGAAGGGTAAAATAACAACGCCATTCTTTGTCAGCAACTGCGATAGTATCAATGAGCAGGATTATCGTGATGTTTACGATTATCATGTAAGAAATCATAACGACCTGACTATTGTTACCATGGTAAAGAGTTTTAAGATTCCTTATGGCGTAATTGAAACGGGTGAAGATGGTCTTATGGTATCATTAAGTGAAAAACCAGAACTAACCTATCAAGTTAATACAGGAGTTTATATTCTTAACCCTAGCTGCATTGATGAAATACCGGAAGGGGAGTTTTTTCATATCACTCAATTGATGGAAAAAATAAAGGCAAGAGGTGGACGAGTTGGTTGTTTCCCTGTAAGTGAACACGCATGGAAGGATATGGGTGAATGGCCTGAATATTTAAAATTTATAGGTGTATAATGAAGGTATTGTTTATTGGGGACCCAAATACAGGGCATACAGAACGTTTTATAAAGAACTTAGTGGAGTCTACCACAGATATTGAGGTAGACATCTTGTGCGATTGTCATAGTTCAGATATTAGTAATCTATTACCTTATTGTAATCAGATTTTTAATAACACGTATTGCTTTCCCAGCCTGTTGTATAGAATCCCTAAAATTAATAGTCGTTTAGTCAGAAAAGATTTTCTTACTGAAATATCAAAAATACCAGATAAGTATTATGATATTGTAAATGTCCACTTTGTTGGAATTAATACCTACTATGCTAATAATGAACTGCATAGGATCGCAAAAAAGGTGCTTTTAACACCGTATGGTAGTGATGTTTTGAGGGCGACCCCAAACGGATTAAAATTATTGCAGCATGTTTACGATACGGCAGATGGTGTGACCTTGTCACCAGTTCGTGAACATGGATTCTATGTTAAGGTCAAAGAAATATTCTCCATACCCGAATCAAAAATCTATGAGGCTGGTTTTGGGTCAGACGCGATAGATCGATTGTTACAAGATAAGCAGTCAAGGAATGAAGCCAAGAAAAACCTGGAACTAAATGGTAGATATGTGATAACAATAGGCTACAACGGATCTGCGGGTCAACAGCATTCCAAGGTAATTGATGCAATTAATAGTGTAAAGAAAGATTTACCCTCAAACTTGACCGTATTGATACCAGCAACATATCCTTCTAATAATGATGCCTACCTACAAACCTTAAAAAGTAAATTGGAAGAGTATTCTATAGAGTATAAGATCATAAATCGCTTTCTTACTTTAGAGGAGTTAGTGCAGCTTAGGAAATGTACTGATATGTTTATTCATGCGCAGATCACAGATGCCAGCTGTGCTAGCATTATGGAGTATATGCTTACTGATGCGATAATCGTAAATGGCTCCTGGCTTTCATATCCTGAACTTGAAAGAAAAGGAATGCCGTATGTTAGGTTCTCTGATTTTGATGAGTTGAGAATAAAAATAGTTGAGGCCTCATTACAGAATAGTTTGGTATCCTCGGAACTTAAGGAGTATTTGTCAGCAAGAGGATGGAAAGAAGAGATTAAATACTGGACACGATGTTATAATAATCTTTTGAATGAGCGTTAAGGACACTGTAATATCTGGAACGAAATGGACGACAGCATCTACACTTTGTACCGCTATTGTCCAAATATTGAGAGTATCAATCCTCGCCAGGTTTCTTGAAAAAAGTGACTTTGGCGTGGTTGCCATTGTTACGTTGATTTTTGGTTTAGTAGAGACCTTTGGAGATCTTGGATTCTCAACGGCTATAATGCATAAAAAGGACATAAAAGATAATGAATTTAGCTCTCTGTTTTGGATGCAATTATTGCTATTTGTGGGAATTTATTTGGTGTCTTGCCTTTTTACGGGAGTTATCTCTGATTCGTATGGGGAACCCGCGCTGATGCACGCTTTGCCTGTCGCATTGTCTGGTTTAATATTATTTGCTATAGGCAAGCTTTACGATACCGTACTTCAGAAGCAATTCCAATTTAAGGTTATTGCAATACGCAATATAGTTGCTGCATTACTTTCCCTTGTTGTCGCCGTGGTTCTTGCTGTATTGGGGGCTGGGCTATATAGTTTAATAATTTCAACGCTTTTGCAGACGTTAATTGTTAACGTCTGGAATTTTGCTGTAGGTTTCAAACAATACAGAATAAAATTCTATATTAACTTCAAAGAGGTCCTTCCCTTAATTAAAATTGGTTTTTTTCAGACAGGAACTCAGATTATAGACTATCTTGCATCACGACTCGATATATTGTTGATAGGAAAGTTTTTGGGAACTGAGATGCTTGGTGTTTATAATCTGGCTAAAGACTTGTTGATACGTGTATTTGTTTTAATAAATACTATTGCCAATAAAGTTGCGCTCCCTGTATTCTCATATATGCAGGATGACAACCAGCAGTTAAGGGATAATTATTGCAAACTTATCAAGACTTTGTCATTCGTGACTCTTCCATTTCTTACGATGATAGGAGCTTTAAGTGCTCCGCTTGTTATCATTTTATACGGAAACAAGTTCGTCGAGGTAATACCATTGATGACATTACTTGCAATAGCTTATCTGTTTTCTTGTATTGGCAATCCTGTTGGAAATATTATCACAGCGAAAGGAAGAACCGATATATCTTTCATATATACAATTATAAGAATGGCTATAAGTATACCAATAGTATGGATAACAGCATCAATGGGAACGATTGAACTGGCGGTCGGCCAGATAATTCTTGGCATCCTTGGAGGATTGTTGTCCTGGTATATGGAACTATGGAAAATAATCGGACTTAGATTATCTCAATATCTAAAATCATTTATAGTTTCTTTAACGATATCGATGGTTGTTATTTTAGTTGGTTATTATTTTGTTAAACATAATTATCTTTCTTTAGAGCTCCCCATATATCAAGTAATTGTATATGCCATACCTGTATTTCTATTGTATGTTATACTTCAACTGGTCTTTAATAGAAAACAAGTTAATTCAAATGTGGAATTATTGAAAAAGATGATTATTAGAGTGTCTTAATATCGGACTCAAATGTGGTTTTTATATAGAAGTAAATGGCGGTCGTGTTTATTACAAACCGTTCAACAGTGATATTATAGGGCGTTTCGAAAAGCAGTAAACTGATTCAAAAGCTACAAGTAATAATATATTTGGTCGGCTCTCAACAGTATTATTAATTTGGTTTCCTTATGCTACAATACATTGTTATTACAATTATAGCTATACTACTTTGCCTGATTCCAAACAATAGTAAGAATAGGCGTAAAAAATGGATTATGCCTTTTTGCTTTTTGTTAGTAACAGTGTTCCTCGCTATTCGCTATAATTATGGTCTTGATTATCCTTCATACCTTGAACTTTTTTCGCGAGGAGCAACTTCTACCTCATATAGAGGAGACTCAGAGGTACTTTTTTATGGGATGATGCATCTGTTTGAATACTTTTATCAATTTGTTATCGTGTATACGGTATTGATAATGGGAATGCTTTATCTTCTAGTTAGAAAATATTGTAATGAGAAGTATTATGCACTGTTCTTTTTTATGTTTATGTTGATGCCTGCAATGTGTCTCAATCTTATGTCTGCTATGCGCTCGTCGATGGCAGCTTGTGTAATATGGGGTGCTATATATTTCTTCTACCTAAAAAGAAAAAGATGGCTGCTTTACGTGATAATGGTTGCATTTGCAGGAGGTTTCCATCTTTCAGCATTCGTTTTTCTGGTCCTTCCACTATTAGATTTAGTTGTTAATAGAGTTTCGGGAATAGGTATGTTCTATTTCTTAGTGTTTTGTTTAGTTTTGAGCTTTATTGGAACTTCATTCCTATATGAATTAATATTTGGAACGAATACAGTTTTTGACGGATATGCAAATACATACAAAGACTTAACTCAAGACAATCAGCGAACCATTTTTGGTGTATTGAATAATAGTTTGATATTGTTTCCAGCTTTTTTTATTTGTCAGAATAAGGAGAGATTTGAAAAACGATTAAAAGGACTTTATGTGTTGACAATGACCTTTCTGATTATTTTCTTGTTGAATATGGATTTACAAGGTCGTTTCACTTCCTATTTGTGCATTTTCTTCATTTTGAGTATTTCTATGGTAGTGGGAGGCTTTCTTAATGGAGACAACCTTGAAAAGCGTAAAGTATTAACTACCAAACAAAAAATGATAATGCTATTACCCTTGGTTGTAATGATAGTTTATAATTTTTATTCATTTGTTGTTTCTTTGAGTTCGAGTATGTATATACTGGAAGAAGGGAATCCTCTTATTTATCAGACAATATTTGACGCTCCGTATTTGCCATAAGAACAAAAATGTATGAGATATGAATAAAGATATTCGTTTTTCAGTCTTAATGTCTGTCTATCATAAAGACATTCCAGAATATTTTGATTTAGCACTCAGAAGTGTTACGGTTGAGCAAACTTTACGACCTAATCAAGTTGTCATAGTAGAAGATGGTCCAGTCCCTATTCAGATGGAAGAGGTTATCAATTCTGTGAAGGCGGAAGTTCCGGGAATAGATTTTACAGTTCTCAAACGATCTGAAAACAAGGGACTAGCAGTGTCACTCAATGAAGGGCTGCGCGCGTGCAATAATGAATGGATTGCAAGAATGGATTCCGACGACATAAGTGTACCTAAGCGCTTTGAAAAAGAATTTAAAATTATTGAAGACAATGATTATAATATCGATATTATTGGAAGCTATATAGATGAGTTTTCCGAAAGGGTTGGTGATATATCTTCTATAAGAACAGTAGGTGTTTCCCAAGAGGAAATAAAAAGGATGACAAAAAAACGTACACCATTCAACCACATGTCTATTATTTATAGAAAATCTATTGTTGAAAAAGCCGGTTGCTATTCAGAAAACTTTGGCAAACTGGAAGATTATAAACTTTGGGTAGATATGTTTTCAATTGGCGCACGTGCAGTAAATATACCAGAGGTCTTAGTACATGTTCGTGTTGGCAATGGGTTTATTGAACGGCGTAGTAATAAGCGTGAGATTCAGGATTGGGATATGCTTCAACAATACTTACTCAAAGGAGGTATTGTTAATAGAGGAGAAGCTCTAATGAACAAACTTTATATTAGAGTTTTTATCTATACTCCAAGCTTCGTGAAAAAATTTCTTTATAAGTTTTTACTAAGGAAGAAGTAGATAAGGAATATAAAATATGATAGAAGGTAAAAAAGTCTGCATCATCTGTTATAAGATGGTGCCCTATGCAGACAACTGGGGTGGAGCACAAAGAGTGTTTTATTATGCAAACGCGCTTGTGAAAGCAGGTTATAAAGTGGATGTTATAGCAGGTAGGGGTGATAAGCAGTTTGAGGATAGAGACTGTGATTTTAACAGGATCTTTTTTAAAGCTCCTATTAGCATGTCAAGTGTTTCCTCTAACAGAACACAAGTTGCAAAAAAAACATTCAAAAGTGTCATTAAAGGGTTTATAATCAAGAGAGTTAAAGCGTTAGACTATTCGATGAATAATGACCCAGATAAGGGAATGGGGTTCTTTTCCCAGCTATGGTTGTTTCACAACTGGAAGGATATTAAGTCGCAGATGACTAAAGAGAGGTATAATTATGTTATTATAAGTGCGCCCCCCTTTGGCCTTTTTACTCCATACTTCCTCAAACGGTTAAAGCGACTGTCTGGCTGTAAACTCCTTTTAGACTATCGTGATCCTTGGAACTGCTGGAATGATAAAAGTGGTTTGTCTTTCAAAAGAGAAAAGGATGCCATTCATTTATCTGATGCCATTGTAGTCACGAATGATAATCATAGGCAGAAAATAGCAGAAGATTTCAAATATCCTCTTGAAAGAATATTTGTGTTAATGAATGGATATGATAAGGTGTTGTGGGAAAGAGCAGAAAAAGAGTATCAGAAATCAAAAGATTCCGGGAAACTGATAATTTCCATTGTTGGTTCCATAACCTTGGCAAAATCAAGGTACAGAGATGCTTCAAAATTATTGAAGGCAATCGATCATTTTCCTCATAAAGATGAACTGTTGCTTCGAGTTGTTGGAACTAAAGAATCAAAGGAGAATGTACAGGATATTTGGAACGTTGAGATTCCAAACTTTGACATCATTCCCTTGGTGCCGCAGATAGAATCATTGAAATACATGTTAGACTCTGATATACTTGTTAATTTGCATACGGTAGAAGATAATTCTTCTCGGTATTTAATAGCAGGAAAAGATTTTGATTACTATCGTAGTGGAGGTCAATTGTTGTCAATTAATAGCAGTTACTCATTAGAACATAAATTTATCAAAGAGAATGGTATAGGCTATGTTGCTGCTAATACGGAAGAGAGTATAGGAGCGGTTTTAAATCATATATATGAATGTTGGGTTTCTAATGGCAGAGAGTTTAATAAAAGGTCATTACCTTCCGAAGACATTTATTCAAGGGATTATCAAAATACTCTTTGGACCAATATTTTAAACCAAATATAGATGCTATGATTTCTGTTTGTATCGCAACATATAATGGAGGGAAAGTCATAAAGCGTCAAATTGATTCTATTCTAAGTCAATTGAGTGATAATGATGAAATAGTTATATCAGATGATGGCTCGAAGGACGATACGTTGGAAGTACTGGCAAGTTACAATGATAGAAGAATTAAAATATTTCATCACCAAAAACGTCCCGAAGACAAGCATTCAGCTGAAATAGTAGCTCATAATTTTGAGAACGCAATTGAACAGGCTGTAGGCGAGTATATTTTCATTGCAGATCAAGATGACGTATGGTTTCCAAATAAAGTGTCCTCTTTCTTGGAACATTTCAGAAATGCAGATATGGTAGTGTCGAATGCGATAGTGATAGACGTTGAAACCCAGACAGAAATTGGCTTACTTTATTGGCGACGAAGCCCACTAAAAAACTATTTTTTAAAAAAGGGGAAATATTTTGGATGCACAATGGCTATCAATAGGAAAATGAAGGATATTATACTGCCTTTTCCAAAGAGAATTCCTTTACATGATATGTGGATTGGCTTGGTTTCTGAATTGACAGGACATGCTGAATATATAGAAACGCCCCTCATGTATTATATGAGTTCAGCAAGGAGTGTGTCTCACAATGTGAATAATTCTTTGCTATACAAGATATATTATAGGATTTATTTATTGATGAACGTGTATTTAAGAGTGATTAAAACAAAAATAAAAAAGAATATATGAAAAAATACAAGATTGGCTACACAACAGGTGTATATGATATGTTCCATGTTGGGCATCTCAATATCCTAAGACGTGCAAAAGAACAATGTGAGTATTTAGTAGTCGGTGTGACTACGGATGAGCTGTGTTATAAAAGGAAACAGAAGTACCCGATAATTAATGAAAAAGATAGAATGGCTATAGTAGGGGCTATTCGTTATGTTGATAAAGTTATTCCACAGTATGACATGGAAAAGATACGGCCTGTTAAAGAGCTAGGAGCAGATGCTGTTTTTGTGGGCTCCGATTGGAAAGGTACGGACGCATGGAACCAGTATGAAAAACAATTTGCGGAAATTGGATGTACAGTTGTTTATTTAGATCATACTGATGGAATATCATCTAGTATTTTAAGAGATAAGATTTTATCAAAACAGTAAAGTCTGGTATTTTAGACAATGAAGATTGGTAGTTTCATAGTTAGAAGATTCGACCCGGACCTTTTTTGGTTTATGTACAAACTGGGTAATGGGGGGGCATTTTTCTAATTTATTTAAAATCATTTATATGAGAATGGCCTCAAAGAATGGTGGGTATATTGGAAGGACAACGGTTTTGAAAGGTAAGCTAGATTTACCTCATGGATTTAATGGCATACATATATCTCGGTATTCCACAATTGGGGCTAATTGTACTATTTATCAAAATGTAACTATTGGTCGTGGTAATAATGGAGCACCAATCATCGGTGATAATTGCCTTTTAGGTGCAAATTCTGTGATAATAGGTAATATTAAAGTGGGGAATAATGTTAAAATCGGGGCAGGAGCTATAGTCGTAGAGAATATCCCTGATGGCGTTACAATTGTTGGGCAAAAGGCTATTATCAAGAAAATTTAGTTTTTTTATTTCAATGATTTTACGCTAAAGTTTAATAATGAGCGGATATCTCAAGTTAATGAGTATTGCTGGTAAACATTTAGTTATATATATTTTTTATGAATCAAAGTCGTCAAGTGAAATAGTATGAATGAGTTAATGATGGATATGTCTAACGACAAATGGGGAATTAAACAATTACAAAACTGTATTTTAAATATTGCCCAGTATATTGATAGCTTTTGTTTAGAAAATGGAATAGATTATTATCTTATGGGAGGAAGTGCTTTAGGGGCAGTACGTCACAAAGGTTTTATCCCATGGGATGATGATTTAGATATTTTTATGACAATAGATAATTACGAAAGGTTTCGGAAAGCGTTTCAAGACATTGGTGATAAGAATAATTATTACTTACAGGAACAGGGTGCATCAAAAGGGAAAATAACCAGTGCGAAGTTACGCTATAACAATAGTACCCTTATTGAGGAATCTGTTAGTGATTTTGATATTCATCATGGCGTCTTTGTGGACATCATTATTCTTCATAATTGTCCTAAAAGAAAAATTAGTAGGTATTGGCAGTACCTATGGTGCCGCTATATAGTTGTAAAAGGTTTGGCAAATAAAAAGAATATAAGGGGGGGAATAGTTAGAAAGAGTATTCTCTACTTATTTAGATTATGTCCTAGACGTTTCCTTTTGGACTTTTCACTAAATCAACTTTATAGATATAGAAATAATAAGTCTGATGAATATTGTCATTTTTTAGGAAGAGCAGATATAAGAAGAGGTATATATAAGAAAGAACAATTTGGCAAGCCAATTAGATTCCCTTTTGAAAAAACTGTTTTAAATGTGCCTTGTAAGGTTGATCAGTATTTAACCGATAGGTTTGGAGATTACATGAAAATTCCTAGTGAAGAAGAAATAAGATATTATCAACATGCCGCAAACTGGAGTGTTGATGAGCCATTTATTCCACGTAAAAAGGGCAACTATTCTGATGAGAAATATTTGTTCTAGTTAAAAGAGAACATATTATTTCTGCTATTTCTTAGGAAAAGCGGTTTATAAGAAATGACTTTATTTAAGAGATTGGTTTGAAAAGACAGTATCCGCTCCTTTTGAAAAAGTGAAATTTCGCGTCCCGTCAGGCTTGCATGAGTTCTTGACAGAAAGATTTGTAGATTATATGACACCGCCAACAGCAGAACGTATTAAATGGGAGCAACATGCTTATAAAAGGGATACAGAACAGAATTTCTCTGTTTATATGAACCAGTATAGAGACTTTTATGATGAAAAGAATCTCGCTTAATAAAAAAGAAAAAGCCAGAATGTCACTTAAGTTAATGTATATCACCAACAAACCGGCAGTTGCAGAGATTGCTGAGCAGGCTGGTGTTGACTGGATTTTCCTTGATATGGAATTCATAGGCAAGGATGCCAGACA
>AUXO015727449.1_pt1 | contig 10400 bp, 10 predicted proteins | sample 768731 | NCBI WGS metagenome assembly AUXO01 (sample SAMN02715735, study PRJNA202380) | gut metagenome | biome: sheep rumen | host: Ovis aries | place: New Zealand: Palmerston North | reverse complement strand
TTAGACAGTTTATACCCACTTGTTGCTATTTATACAATTTAGCATATCATTTAATCTAATGCACTATTTCCCCTTCGTTACGATGTAGCTAACTAAACATGGCACAGGATTTATCCTTTTTTGCGCCACACCTGTCTAGCCAAAAGGTCCGTCCCCGTGGCACAGTGTTATCCGCCACACCGTTCTTGAATATATCGGATGCAAGTTCGTCAGTCATCTCATCAGTCTGCCCTTTTTCCGTCAGTGTCCAGATACCGTATACCTTGTTATCAATATAACCGGCCTTTCATGACTATATTCCATAATCTTTGAAGCAAACTCTGTATAAAAATCTATCCATTTAAACTGCTTTGCCATAATAACATCCTCCTCATAGAACACGTATTGCATAACAATTCACTATGACCTGTATTTATTGTCCTTCATAACATTCAAATGTAATAAGTGGATTGCTTCCACCTGTCATTTCAATAAGCTTGTCCGGTCGTAAAATAACCGCTAAATTTTTTATTTTTTCAGCTCTGTCGTATTCACTACAATAAACAATAGTTGTTTTTACATTCTTATTCAAAATAAACTTTCTTAAAATATCACCATCCGTAATCCCTAGAGAATGTCCAAAAATGATAATATTATTTTCACCTGACTTATCCATTTCTTCTAGCCACTGAAAATACTGATTATCCGTTCCATTAACAATTCTTTGATAATACTTCTCAAACGGTATTAACTCAGGTATAACTTTTTCATTATCTAAATAATGATTATCAAAACCTAATACTAAATTACTATTTTTCTTTTTAATATCAGCTTTCCCATGTATATAACAGCAATCAACCTCCGCCTTATAGTTCTCAGTATATGTACATGTATAATTGAAAGACAATACTTTTTCTACTTGTTTTTTGGAAATATAAGAAATTGTATCTACTTCTTTTTGATTAATATATCCGTCCATATATATTGCCAAAGCATATATCATTTTTTTAAGTTCATCCATGAGACATATAAACAAATCTCTATAGGTTTTTACGTCATTCTTTAGATTATGTTCCCTGTAATAACGCATAATTTCTTTATTTGTGAATTGGTTCCCTCTAATATTTTCATCTTGCGAATTGCTTTTATCAGAGTATAACGATTCCATCGCACTCCTTATCTCGTCTTCAAAATCAATCCATTTTTCACCAATCATCTCTTTTCTCACTTGAAAATAATGTATCCAAAAATTATTTTCTATTGTTTTCTCAAATTCCATCCATAAATCATGTCCCAAATATAAAGCTACATCTTTAGCATTGTCCCTGTATTTTATATCTTCTTTTTCATAAACACCTATTAATGTTACAGATGGTTGATTATTAACCCACATTATTTCAACCTTCGTAGCAATTAAACATAAATTCAAAAAATCTGTATACTGCGTTGGAAGTTCGTGCGCAATATCAAAACCATTTCCAATTATAAGAATATTCATCTAAATAAACTCTCCTCAAATAATACTTTCATCCTAAAAATAACTAAGACATACATCTAACTAAATGCTATCCTTTAACTTGTTCCACCCAATGTTCTGCATTTAAATATTCTTCCATCCTTTCTTTTCTCTCATTTATACAATTAATCTCGTTTTGAGCTTCTTCTCGACTCAGGAAAGCAGTACAACTAATATACCTAGGTCTTTTTTCAGAATCTTCAAAAAGCACTATTTTTTCTCCATCATTATCATTTATATCTTTTATTTTTGCACCGAAAAAACAATTAACAGCAAATATATTCCTAGACGTTCCAAATATTTCTAAATTACCCTCTTGAATATATGTCGCAAACAATTCTTGTCCAACCTTAAAATCTTGCGTGTCTTCCACTGTTATATTATTAAATTTGTCATCTACGCGTATTATTCTTTTTTTTACCAATAACAAATAAAACTTTTCCAAAAGATATCCGCTGTTATCTTCCTTTATCAATTTTGTGGGCGTCAATTCAATATTTAAAACACTGGCTAATTCTTTTGACATAGAATAATAATTAATCATATAACTAAAGCCTCGTTTAACATCTTCGATCTTATCGTCTAAATACTTATCCTTAAACATAGTACCTAATAATACTAAAAATCTTTTATATTCGTATATAAGTTCATCAACAGTTTTTGCATTAATCGGACTCACCGTATATGTAAAATTCATTTTATTATCATCTTTTGTTATGTCAATTTCCACATTAACAACATCCGACTTTACTGAACGTAAATAAATTTTGTCATTGGACACACTTCTTTTGAACAAATATGTTTCTTCTTTACCTTCTATCAAAATCGGAATATCTATAATCTCTTCTCCAGGAAAAACTCTAAAATCTACAAAGTTTTCTCCTTTGCCAACAGGATATATATATTCTCCGTTTTTTTCACTTATCTCTATTGATAACGGAATAGGAACATCCTTGGAAACACCTGTCTCTCCAATTTCCTCAACAGCTTTAGCAAAAACATCCCTGTCGTACGAGGATTTGAATTTAACCGACAAGTTAACACTATTATCTTCCTCAAGCATTCTTTTTAATCTATTACCCATAACTAAAAATCCTTTTTTGCGTCTTCGAGTACTATTATTTTACTAATTAATAAGTATTTATCCTGCATCTCATCTTCCGAGTCAATTTTTAAATCTAGTATATATCTGATAAGCATATTTCTAGCATTATTATTTGGAACTACCAAATATCTTATATCCTGATAATCAAACTCCAACCATAGACATCTATATTTCTCATCTTTTAATCGGTCACTTATTTGTTCTTTCAGCATTCTTATTTTTTCATCAAAGATAACTGATGAAATTTGACACTTTGATAAATATTTTTCTTCTGGAACATATCTCCACTCGCACTCATCGTAAAAATTTTTATAAAAATATATCATTTTATCATCGATAGTCCTACCCATCTCTCCGTATAAAGGCTTATAAAACGAAACCCTTGAAATAATATCTGACACAACTAAATCACTAATGCTATCTTTACCCAATACATACTCAAAAGAATTCTTTAATTGAATTGATAAAGATGCATTTTCGTTTATATATTGAACAGGTTGAATATTTCTCTTTTTCGCCCATTTTTTTGAAAACGCTATTCCATATTCCCCATAAAAATCAGTATGTGTACTTCCACCCTCTACTTCTATTTTTATTTTTTCATTTAGCTTCTCAATGTCATCCCTAGTTTCTAATGAAAACTTTTTACTTATTCTATGTAATGGAATATCACAGAAACACTTTTGTAATACACATACTTTCTCAAGTACTTCATTTCTATACTTTATATCTAAGTATTCTATATTTTCTTCACAATACCTCGGAGTCAACGCCTTGTTCTTAATAGCTTCTTTTAAATGACTAAATTTTTTCATAAAATTATAAATTGCATTTGAGCTATGTATATATTCTGGTTCTATTTCTTTCAATCTTACTTTATTCATTACGCAACACCCATCTGTCCATACTGTCAGAATGCATTTTCTACAATTTTACTTGTAATTTCCATTTTATTCATCCTTTAACCATTTCATTATTTTCCACTTATTCCATACCCATGCAAAACATTTCTGGAATATATCATGGTAGATACTATTCATTCTTAATTAATTCTTCTCTAGTATTTCTCTCGCTATAGGCTCTAGCGTATCTAGAATATTCTTCCCTTCAAACAACTCTTTATATGCCTTTTCTGATTATCATGCCAACAATCCAAATCTACATTTCTCCATACAACTTCTATAGGTTTAATCTCTATCGGAAATTCTATAGAAAAATCTTTAGAAAACTCTACCCCTCCTTCAATTTGCTTGTATGATACAAATCCATCAGCATGTTTTATGGTATTGTTTACATAATTACACGCTGTCAGAGCAGAATTTAACTTCAAAAATCTACTCGAATAGTCTACTAATGCATGAATAGTTGCCGAAAGATAAGCCTCAACTTTTCTTTCCAGTAATCTGTCACCTGTATTACGCACATGTTTATTAATTAGTGATTGTAGTTCTTCATACATAATTTGAAAATTACTCTTTAACGCCTCTTTTGAATCCATAAATCATCACACCATAATCCATTTAATGTTTCTTAATAATATATAACTATGAGACAAAGCATATAAAAATCTATAACGTCGTTAACGCAAGCATTTTATCTACTCAATCTATCACAATATGGTAACAATTCTTCTATCTTAGCAACAATACGATGTTGTTCTTCGAGAGGTGGTAGAGGCAAAATCATTTTTGCTAATTTTTTTCCATTACAATTTGGCTGTGCCACTGCACTCACACCATCTCTAAGTTGATTCCAATACAATTGTGACCCCATAAAGAATTTTAAATATTTGGGGCACAACTTCTCGCTATAGGTTGAACGTATTAAATATCCAGCATAAATTGAATCTTCGGGAATATTCTCAACAATATAACTCTTTCCAACCGTACCACCTGTTCTTGCGAACAGAATATCGTTCTCTTTTAATTTATACTTTTCTATCTCATTTTTATCTATATCGCAATATGGTACATTATCCCATTCCACCTTTTCATTCTGTATATCACTAATACGAACCATTCTTATAACTCCAGATTCTGCAGCTGGAGCATTATATCCATACTGAATGCTCTGAGACAAATCTCCCCATCTTACCCACTTCCAACTCTCAGGTATATCAAACGGAATCTCATCCTCTGAAATCTCTGGCAAAGATTTCTCTTTCTTTATCCTACCTGCTTTGATTAGCTTCTGCTTCTCAGATTGAATCTGGTCATAGAGTTCTTCTGCTGTTCCTTCTTCCGTTCTCTGTTCCACTAATTTGCCTTGAATGGCATATTGAAGAATGGACTTCTTCATCTCTTCAGGAAACTTTGCATTGAAGTGTTCTAGCTTCTCATATGACTTTGCGTATCGATCAACAAGCGGTAATAGTTCCTCAATCTTAGCGACAATACGATGTTGTTCTTCAATAGGCGGTAATGGTACAGGAATCCCCTTTATCATCGCCATTCCTAAATCAGGCACACCTATACCTGTCTTTGCTCTTCTAATATGATACTGAATTTGCGGACCCTCAAGGAAAAATTTTAAATAATGTAGATTAACGCTAAGTGGTCTAATAACACAACACGAATATGAAACTAAAAAATCTATATCATCTTCTACAACTCCTATTTTACCTAAAGAACCTATTCTTGAAAAAATTATGTCATTCTTTTTGGGCTGAGTCTTAACACGAAGTCTATCGAAATCCTCCTTTGATATATACTTTACATTTGATGAAAAATTAAGAGAATAATCATCATTTATATCCTTTGCCGACAAAAATGGATAACCTTGTCCTTTATCAACAGTTTTAGGCATCTTATGATCAATATCACCTATTATTTCACATAGCTCAAGTAGTCTAACCCACTTCCAGTTATCAGGAATATCAAATGGTATTTCCTCTTCAGATATTACGTCCATCGGTTTTGTCTTTTTTATTTTCCCAGTCTGTATTAAAGTTTTCTTTTGTTCAGAAATAGAACGAAATAAATCTTCAGCATTACCGTCTTCCTTTAACTGTTCAACTAGTTTTCCTTCCATAGCATGCTGAAGAATACTTGCTTTCAACTGTTCTGGTGTCATAGTTCAACACCTCCCGGAAGTAATGCTTCAAGTTCCTCAAGCACCTTATCTATTTCAGCATTAAGAGAAGCTCTCTTCTCCTGATAATTTCTTATAGTATCAAGCGGAGGTAATACTTCCTCTTCCTCATGAGGATATCCACACAAATCAATATTACATCCCTGCTCGTTTAACAAAAAGTCTCTTGTATAACTTTTTGCTTTGAATCCATCTTCAAGTTCAATCTCTTTTCTATCATTCCACCATTCAATACATTTATCAAAGTGCTTCAACTCCATAGGCTTAGTCTTAGAGAAATGCTTTCTATCAGAGGGCATATCTATTCTATAGAACCAAGTCTCTTTAGTTGCGCCATTATTATCAAAGAACAATAAATTTGTTGCAATAGGTGTATATGGTGCGAAAACAGAATTAGGCAATCTTACAATTGTATGTATATTAAATTCCGTCAACAGCTTAGTCTTTATTGCCACCTTTGCATTATCGAGTCCGAACAAAAACCCATCAGGCACAACTACTGCCGCTCTGCCGTTCTTCTTTAATCGATACATGATGACAGACAAGAATAAATCTGCCGTCTCTGATGATGCGAGATCATCTGGAAAGAAACTTTGAATAGATTTATCTTCGTGTCCACCATATGGAGGATTCATTAAGATTACATCGAATTGGTCTTCATCTGTATAGTCAAGAAGATTATGTTTCAATGAATTAGTATGATATATATTAGGCACTTCAATATCATGCAACAACATATTGGTCACACACAGAAGATATGGAAATGGTTTCTTCTCTATACCATATATACTATCTTCAAATTGTTTTCTAGACTCTGTATCATCCACTTGCTTTTGAAGTTGTGATAACCATGAAGTAATAAAGCCACCTGTACCACAAGCAAAATCAGCCATCTTTTCTCCCAACTTTGGCTGAATCATAAGTGCCATGAAATCAGTTACTGCTCTTGGTGTATAGAACTCACCTGAAGAACCTGCTGATTGCAATTCCTTTAATATATCCTCATATACATCACCAAACGCATGTGTTTCTTTTACATCATCAAACTCAATCTCATCAATAACATCTATTACTTGGCGAAGATATACACCATCTTTCATATAGTTATTTGCATCTTCAAAAGTAGATTTAACTATAGCTTTCTTAACAGGTGTATCTGGAGTTACTTTGAGTTTCTTTAATGTTGGAAATAACTTATTATTAACAAAATCAAGCAATTCATCTCCAGTCATAGCTTGCCCATTTTCATTTGCAACCGCCCAATTTCTCCATCTACATTCTTCCGGAATAATAGATTCAAAATTATCCTCATCTAATTCCCAATCGTCTTCCTTAGAATCATAGACTTTAAGAAATAACATCCAAACCATTTGCTCAATTCTCTGTGCATCACCATTAACACCAGCATCCATTCGCATTATATCTCTTATTCGCTTTATAAAACTTGATTGCATTGCCATTACTACTATCTCCTATTGCTCATACTTTTTAACTACATTTATACGAAGTTTCTCTATTCTTTCATACAAGTTATAAACCCTTAATTCGTCGAAATGAAGCCTATTAGCAACCACTTGAAATTTACTTTCATGCTCTATTGGATCTTCCTCATAATGAAAATCCAAATAACATTGATGACACCAATAATTACGAATTTCTCTTATCTGGTCTAATAATTCATAGTCTTCTGCTTTTATTTGCGATTCTTCTAATTCATCATCAACATCTTGCAATTCTCGAAGTATTTTTCCCAATGGAACTTTCTCTACAGCTTCATAATTATCTTGATAATTGCCCGGTTTAACTGTTGAATATATTATTCTTAAATCTTGTTCGATATACTGAACTGACATAATTAGTTCACTATGTATCATCTTAAAAGTATCATAAGTCATTTAGCTTATCTCCACGTCATAAAGTGAATCTTCCAAGTCTTTAACAGCTTGCTCATATTGTTCTTTACCGCCAAATAATTTAACAATTTTTGCTGGCTTACCATAGTTTGCAAAATCAGATAGTGATAAAACCTTTATATCTTCAACTTCGTTTATACCTTGATTCATATATTTTTCTAAAAGTATCTCAAGAACTGCTTTTGCATCACCTGAGTACTTCGAGAAGAAATCTCTCTTCTTTACATTATTTGCTCTTTCAGCCCTCGTAAGTGGCTTTTGACCATATGCAACATAACAGATAAAGTCAAAATCATCTACATCAGACATATTCTGGTCTTTTTTTAGAACATCAATATCAATGCCCATATCATTAAGGGTATATTTTATTTCTTGCTTTTTATTTGATGCTCTCCACATATGAATAAAGTCAGCAAGCGAAGCATACTCTCCCTTAATATTTGTCCTAGTGTAATCAATGATATCTTCTTGTCTTAGAAGTTTACCATTAGTATCATAGTGAGATACTATTTTATTAACTATTTCAACCTTACAACCATTTCTATCTATTATTGGCGCTTCTGGCTTTAGTGGAGGGTCTACAGGGTTAGCTGGTTCTATTATTTGAGGTGGATCACTAGGTTTCTTCTTACTACGACTAAATCTATCATCCTGTTCAACTGGTCCATCCCAATCAGGATCAGCAAATAGCTTCGTAACGCCTCTAAAATCCATTACAGTAAAGTGTGTCTTTCCTTCTTTCTCTCGAATACGAGTTCCACGACCAATTATCTGCTTGAAGGTTGTCATACTTTCTATACATTTATCTAACACAATAAGCTTAGTCATCTTACAATCAGCACCAGTCGAAAGCAATTCTGATGTAGTTGCAATAACTGGATACTCTTCAGCTGTAGAAATAAAATACTTTAATTTGCTTTTACCATATACATCGGAACCCGTTATCCTAACAATATAATCAGAGTTTTCCTTTACCATATCGCTATTAAGGTTAACAAGTGCAATTCTCATTCGCTCAGCTGCATCTTCTGTTGCACAAAATACTATGGTCTTTTGCATCCTATTAGTACTCTTAAGATACTCTGTGATTTCTTTTGCGACTTCATATATACGGTCTTCTAGGATAATACCATTAGGATAGTCATAATCTTTGTTATTATAAATACGATCTTCAATCACATTGCCATAAATATCAGTCTGTCCCTTTCTTGGTCTCCATCCCTCTCCAATATTAAGCATTACGTTTATAACCTTAAACGGCGCAAGAAATCCATCCTCTATACCTTGCTTTAAACTGTATGTATATACCGGCTCACCAAAATAATCTATATTGGATACACTCATACTTTCTTTTGGTGTCGCTGTCATACCTATTTGAGTTGCTGTATCAAAGTACTCTAAAACCTTTCTCCAATTACTATCTTCTTTTGCACTTCCGCGATGACACTCGTCAACAATAATCAAGTCGAAATATCCCGCTGGTATCTGTCTAAAATGCTCTTCATCATTCTGTCCTACCATTTGATGATACAAAGCGAAATTAACTTCATGCGAAGAAATCTTATTAAGGCAATCTTTTTCAGAAAAATCTACTTTATATATAGTCTTTTCAAGCGGCGAAAAATCTTGTAATATACTTTGGTCTACAAGAATATTTCTATCTGCCAAATATAAAATACGCTTCTTTAAACCGGAGCGAAGAAGTCTATATACAATTTGAAATGCCGTGTACGTCTTTCCAGTTCCAGTAGCCATAACAAGAAGCAATCTGTCTTGTCCTTTTGCTATTGCTTCAACAGTACGGTTGACAGCGTTCCTCTGATAATATCTTGGGGGATATGTGTTTTGAGAAGAATAATATGGTTGACCCACTATTGTTTTTTCATCATCTGATAATCCATCTCCACCATTTATTTCATCATAATATCTTTCAACTAATTCATTTTGTGTTGGGAATTTATCAAGAGCAATCTGACGCTCTTTTCCAGTAAGAAAGTCATGTTCTTGGAATGCATCACCATTTGACGAATATGCAAAAGGCAAATCCATCATCTTCGCATAAGTCATAGCTTGTTGTAGCCCATATGATACCGTATGATTGTTATCCTTAGCTTCTACAACCGCAATTGGTTTGCCGTCATTAAGATATAACATATAGTCAGCAAACTTTGGCTTATTTCTTACAACAACATTTCCTGATATATTTATCTTGCCATCAGTTATCTTTGTTTCCATTGTAATAAAGCCAGACCATCCCGGCTGTATCGCAGGTGTAATATAATTAAGTTTAATATCTTCTTCAGACATTTGCTTCTTATTCGATATGGTCATAGTAAGCCCCCTGACATTTCTATACATATAATACAATTATAGCATTTTACACATTAAGCAACAACGAAATCATATATGTGCGTCAGGCGTGGCATAACCCGTTTCCTCCCCGTCTTCATCGTCCTCCTCTTCTGCGTATTCACCGAGCTTAAACTCTTTCCTTATTTCTTCCGGGAAATAATCTATCGGTTCTACATAAGTGAGTTCAATATCTTTTTCATCTTCCTGTTTGTTCATAATGTGTCTCCTCTCCTTTGGCTGTTTTAGTATTATTCGTAGGTCTCATCCCCTTGTATATCAATTTTCTCAAATTTTATGTCCAATTATTCGTACACATTTTCGAACATTTGTTTTTTGCAAAATAAAAAAGCTTGGAGGCTATGTCAGCACATTTTGTACATCAAAAGTCACTTGATGTAATCTGTCAGTTTAAGAAGGACGGAACTATTATTCCGTTAAAAATCCG
>AUXO014221545.1_pt1 | contig 10400 bp, 11 predicted proteins | sample 768731 | NCBI WGS metagenome assembly AUXO01 (sample SAMN02715735, study PRJNA202380) | gut metagenome | biome: sheep rumen | host: Ovis aries | place: New Zealand: Palmerston North | reverse complement strand
TGGTGACCCCAAGCGGATTCGAACCGCTGATTGCGCCGTGAGAGGGCGCCGTCTTAACCACTTGACCATGGGGCCGATTAACTTTTGCCCGTGTATATTACCACAAGGCGAAAATTAACGCAAGTGTTTATAACACATCTTCTCTATTTTCGAGCGGAGTATAAGGTCTTCTCTTCTTAACGCACTTGAACGCAGGCCTTATTATCCTGCCTCCGGATACGATCTCCTCGATCCTGTGAGCGCTCCATCCTGCGATCCTTCCGCAGGCAAACAGCGGAGTGTAAAGTTCAGAAGGGATATCCAGCATGGAATATACGAGTCCTGCAAAGAAATCAACATTGGCACAGACGATCTTATCGGACTTCTTAACCTCATGGAATACCTCGGGAGCAAGTCTCTCGACGCTGAGATAGAGATTATAAAGATCCATTGCGTTCTTGTCTTTTGCAAGGAGCTCGGCATACTTTCTGATAGTAACAGTTCTCGGATCTGAGAGTGTATATACAGCATGACCGATACCGTAGATAAGACCGGAATGGTCGAAAGCTTCCTTCTTCATGATCTTGGTAAGGTAATCCTTGATCTGCTTATCGTCTGTCCAGTCCGATACATTCTCTCTGAGTTCCTTCATCATGGCATAAGCCTTGCCGGAAGCACCTCCATGCTGAGGTCCCTTGAGAGAGCCTACTGCGGAAGCTATTACAGAATAAGTGTCAGAACCTGTCGAGGATACTGCGTGAGTAACGAAAGAAGAGTTGTTGCCGCCGCCATGCTCAGCATGGAGTACAAGCATAAGGTCTAAGATCCTTGCTTCAAGCTCGGTAAACTTACCGTCAGGTCTTATCAGATGCAGGATATTCTGAGCTGTATTGTATTCCGGCTTGGGATTGTGTATGAACAGCCCCCTCTTCTCGATATAGTGGCGTCTTGCCATATAACCGTAGGAGATAAGTACCGGGAATCTTGCAATGAGCTCAGTACACTGCCTTACTACATTAGGAATATCGATACTGTCAGGGTTATCGTCGTAGGAATACATGGCGAGAACAGATCTTGCGAGCTTATTCATGACATCCGGAGAGGGCGCCTTGAGGATCATGTCCTCGGTAAAGCCATCAGGAAGCGGGCGGACGCTGGACAGATAGTCATTGAATCTGACAAGCTCATCAGATGTAGGGAGATCACCTGTAAGAAGGAGAAATGCCGTCTCCTCGTAACCATATCTGCCATTAGGGAAGAATCCTTCAACCAATTGGGTTACATCGTAGCCCTGATAGTAGAGCTTACCTTCGACAGGGATCCTGTCTGCGTCATCAACAATGTAACTCATTACTTCGCCGACCTCGGTAAGACCTACGAGAACGCCTGTGCCGTCATTATTGCGCAGACCTCTCTTAACATTATACCTGGCGTATAATTCCGGATTGATATGAGACTTTATGCTTGCAACATCTGCAAGCTCATTAATAAGCACTTCTCTGTCTTGCTTATCCATAAACAAAAGACCTTCCTGATTAATCTGCGTCATATTATAGCACATTAGGAAATCAACTAATGACTTATAAATGACAGGATGACGGGGGCATTAACGGTTTATTTTATTCTAATTTGACAAAAGTTTGTCTGCGGCATGGGTAAAAAGGACCATCTTGTCCTCATTGCACTCAACGTCCCCCACCTTGCCAAGGATATGGTCGAACCTGTTGATAACCTCGTCAACATAATCATGTTCAGACTCACGGCTTCGCATATAGATCCTTACGCCATCCTTGGCATAATGGGAATTCTTAAACCTGATGAGCAGTCCGTCAGATTTAAAAACCCTTATTCCCTGCCCATTATCCGCAGTTGTGGCGAACTTGATATAGGATTCGACCTCATCGTAGCGGAATACGTCTGCTACCTTACCCGCTGTCTCGTTCTTGCGTCTTATCGCAAACAGTCCAACGCTGTCATTAAAGACAATGGACTCCAGGATAGGAGGATTCGGATACAATACCAGAGAATTGCCGTCTGCAAAATATTCATTATAGATCTTGTCTTCTTTGGCCATCAATTCTATATGGGCTTTGATCTCTGATACCTTAAGATTCTCTACGTTAACAAATCTGCTGCACTTAGCTTCGCATTCGTCGCAAAGATATGACTTCATCTCGATCTTCTTGTTCTTAAAAAAAATGCAAGAAGAACCGCAAATGCAGCACTTTTTGGAAAACATAAAGACTCCTCCCTATATTATGATAAAACAATTTTAACATTTAGGAGAAAAATAGCAATATTTATTGATTTTTATAGAGATTAGTATTTAGATCAAATATCCCTGCCGGTCTGTTTACGTTCTTTCTTATTGGAATACATCTCTTCATCTGCTGTATGCATAAGAGATTCAAGATTAACGTTCTCACCGATGATACAGGTTGAGTATCCGATGCTGGCTCTGACTGTGTAACTGATATTAAGCTTACGGCATTCCTTAAGCATAAAGTCTCTCAGATTATGCTTGAGTTCCTCAGTTAAGGCACCAGTATTACCGTCAGTTATTATTGCAAAAGCAAATTCATCACCGCCATATCTTGCGGCAAAACCCTTCTTTCCGCAAACATAAGTAAGAGCATGGGCTAATATCCTGAGGCTCCTGTCACCTTCAGCATGGCCGTATGTATCGTTTATGACCTTAAGTCCGTCCATATCAACGGAGAAGAGGATAAATACCTTGCCGTAATTATCCTTGCTCAGGATAGTATTGTTGCAGAGATTAAGGAAACCTCTCCTGTTATAAAGACCGGTCAGATAGTCGAGCTCGCTCATGCTCCTGATCTTGCTGTTAGCTTCCATGAGGCCTGTCAGGTTATATACCGAATTAACCATGGTAGATATATAAGTGCCGAATTCCTCATATCTCTGTTCTGTCCTGAGCGGTATATCACTCATGGCAGCGCTGATATAGCCATAGGATTTGGCATTCGCCCTTATCTGCCTTGTTAGTATTATATTGACGCCGCTTAAGCGCTGAAGCATCCTGTCTATCTCAGGGAACGGACCTTCCATACCGTAATAGATCTCCTTGTAATGCTTATCTGCAGAAGACCCCCTGAACAGAGCATGGATATGATCAGGGCTGTTGGTAAGGCTGATAAAGAAGTATTGTTCCGGCCAGAGCCACAATGCTTTATCGATATCCTCGACAGACGAATCAATATTCTCGATATTATGATTTCTGGTAATGAATATACCCATCTCGGAATCATGATACAGATAATCCTGATAAGCAAGGGCAAGGTCATTCACCACTTCTTCAAGATCATGCCTGCTCCTGGAGACGCATCCGCAGGAACCGTTTAATACAAGCTTATAGTCCATCTCGAAGACTTGATCAAGGGACGAATAATCAGTTATATCAGGATCGTTCAATATGCTGATCAGTGTATCACCGATCTTGTAGAAATCAGGCTCACAGGTTGTTATTACAGGATTGTGGTATCTGCCGCACCAGGCTCCGTCAAAACCAGTTACCAGGCAATCACCTGGGACATTAAGCCCCATGGTCCTGAGCAGATCACATACACCGGTTGCCATGGAGTCGTTGGCACATATAAAGGCTTTTGGAACAGTCATGCCATTACTGAATTTCTCGAGCAAAACATGTTTTGTCTTGGCAGCATAGAAATCACCATAGATAATGTCATCATCCGTGACCTCATAGCCGTGTTCGTTCATGACACGCTTAAAGATCTCTTCTCTCTCAAGAGAATAATCGTTATTGCGGTAGCCCGCGATCATCTTAACGTCTTTTATCTTGTGATCCTCGATAACGTGCCTTACTATGGATTCAAATCCTCTTGCATAGTTAAACAGACCGTTGACCGTACCTTCGATCCTGCGTTCTATTATGACTACCGGGATATTAAGCTCGCGTCCTATCCCTCTAAGCTTATCGATAAGGGCCTGGGACTTGATCATCTCAGCAAAGATAACGATAGCAGCAATATTATAAGTCCTTATCACATTAGAAAATTCTATCTCTGTATCAACGTTAATATCCGACATATAAGGCGCTGTAAAAGTAAAGCTTGCTATCACATAATCCTTGATAATATCAGGTCTTATAAGAGAGCTCAGGAACTTATTGTAGTTCTCTGCATCAGCCCAGACACCGCATACGGCTATTGTCTTGCGCTTATCAGGCACTTCGTCAAGTTCTGTAAATACAAGTTCAGAGATAGAGATACTGGAAGCTGAATTATTGCCTCCAAGATCAAACTCTATCCTGACTCTGCCTATGGAAGCTGCTTTACCGGATGGTCTGAAATATACAATATGTCGCTGAGCTACCTTATCAAGACATATCTTGATAAGACTCTCACATGAATCATCACAGATAAATCTCAGGAGTATCTCCGTCTCGATATTGGCTTTGCCCAGGAATGAGAATTCATAGCGAGAAGCAGACCTTACGGAAACATCATTAAGACCGAATAGTAAAGGACTGCCGAATAAAGAACCGGTATCAATACTAAAATTAAAACCGTCATCAGAAGGAGTGCAGGCTGCAAAATCTGCATCATTACATTCAAAAAGCCAGGATGCTTCCTGCCCTTCAATAATATTTATACGGTCGGATCCACTAATTACCATAAAGTGATTCTATCACACATTATTGAGCACTTTCTTGAATAAAATATTAACGAACAGAAGAGCTCATCCCCTCTTAGTTGCCAGAACATATCCTATTATCGCCGAGCTTGCCGCAGCATTAAGAGATTCAGCCTTGCCGGGCATATCGATCTTGATAAGCTTATTGCATGCCATGGCAGATTTTTCGGTAAGTCCGTTTCCCTCATTACCGATAAAAAAGGCACAGGGCAAAGAAAGGTCAGATGAGGCAAGACTGTCACCTTTAAGATGCATTGCAAGACGCAATATATCCTTATCTTTAAGGAAAGAGATTATTCCATCCATCGGCATCCTGATTATGGGCACATGCCAGCAGGATCCCATAGAAGAACGCATAGCCTTCTCGCCAAAAGGATCGGTGGTATTCTCGCTGATAAGAACAGCAGTAAGATCGAAGGCATCAGCAGTCCTTACGATGGTGCCGAGATTGCCCGGATCCTGAATATCCTCCAGGACGGCGTATATGTCCTTGCCATCCCCTCTATAAGGTATTCCCTGCTCCCACGAAGGTCTTTTGACCACAAGGGCGACCCCCTGGGGATGAACGGTGGAAGCCACCTTCTCGAAGAGGCTGTCAGTTAGGGTTATCTTCTCACATGATAAGGGTTCAAAAACTCCCTCGGTATCAGTGAAACTCTCACTGAATACAGCAGTGATCACATCTACACCTGACAGCACCGCATCTCTGCAGAGCCTTAATCCCTCGATGAAGACAACGCCTTCACTGCGGGATATCCTGCCCTTATGAAGAGATGTAAGATACTTGACTTTTGGATTGTCCTTGCTAGTTATGACCATAAAGCAATTATATACAAAGCAAAGGGTTGCTTCAATTGAAACAACCCTTAATAAGCGATTTGATCAAGACCCGTATCAGAGCGCTGCCTTAGCCTGCTCTACGAGTGCTGCGAAACCGTTACCGTCTGTGATAGCGATATCAGAAAGAACCTTACGGTCAAGCTCAACGCCTGCCTTCTTAAGACCATTCATGAATCTTGAGTAGCTGATACCGTTAAGACGGCAAGCTGCATTGATACGAACGATCCAGAGTCTTCTGAAGTTTCTCTTCTTATTTCTTCTGTCACGGTATGCATAGTTACCTGACTTTAATACCTGCTGGTTTGCTACCTTAAAGAGCTTGCTCTTATGACCCCAGTAACCCTTAGCAGCCTTTAAAACCTTATGGTGACGAGCTCTTGTACGAATTCCTCTTTTAACTCTTGACATGATATTGTCCTCCTAAACTATTCAGCGATTAAGCGTAAGGGATCATCTTCTTGATGACTCTTGCATTTGAATCAGAGCAAACCTGATTGTGTCTTAAGTGTCTCATTCTCTTGGTAGGTCTCTTGGAGAGAATGTGACTTCTGAAAGCCTGCTTATGAAGAACCTTACCGGAACCTGTTACCTTAAATCTCTTCTTGGATGAACTGTGTGTCTTCTGCTTAGGCATTGTTTTATCCTCCTAAAATAATTTTTTCTTCAAGGGTGAGAGATACATAACCATGTTTCTTCCCTCAATCTTGGGTGTCTTGTCAACTGAACCGTACTCGCTTACACCCTCGGCGAACTTCTCCATTACTTCGAAGCCCTTGTTCTGGAATGCCATCTCGCGGCCTCTGAATCGGATGTTAACTTTAACTCTGTCTCCGTTGCTTAAGAATTTAACAACCATCTTACGCTTAACTTCGATATCATGAACATCAGTCGTAAGCTTGAGTCCGACCTCTTTAAGTTCGGTCTCCTTCTGTTTCTTCTTAGCTTCCTTCTCTCTCTTCTTCTTCTCAAATACGAACTTGTTATAGTCCATGACCCTGCACACGGGATTCTCCGGATTAGGTGAGATACAAACGAGATCGAGTCCTGCCTCCTCAGCATTCTTTCTGGCTTCTTCGATCGGTACGACACCGATCATCTCGCCTTCGCTGTTGATCAGGCGGACGTTTGCAAACTTAATTGCATCGTTAATCATCTGATTGTCATTAGTCTTCGAGATAGTAAACACCTCCTTCGAAATAAAAAAAAGAACGGATGACATCCGTTCTCTCATAACAGCCCTGCCTTAAGATATAAGGCGCCCCTCTGTGGGTTTTCAACTATTAACCTCTTTACAGGCTAAATGCCGCTTGAGGTGAGAAACAGATGTCCTTCTTTTATTGACCCGCTTATATTAAGCAAAACAACTTGCAAAGTCAAGTGTTTTATATAACTTTTTGATATCAGTGGATCACTTTGAGAAAAGTTCTCCTGTGTATTGGAGTGATCCCGTATTCCCTTATTGCTTTATAGTGGTCCCCGGTGCCGTACCCCTTATGCTTCTCAAAGCCGTACTGAGGGTACTCTCCCCCGTATTGAACCATGATGCGGTCCCTTGTAACCTTGGCAAGGATCGATGCCGCTGCGATGGAATCTGACTTGGCATCCCCCTTTATTATCGGTATCACAGGAACATTACAATCGAGCTTAACTGCATCAACGAGCAATAGATCAGGCTTGGTCTCGATCTTATCAACACATTGTCTCATCGCCATCTTGGTAGCTTCGAGAATATTGATCTCATCAATGACGTCAGGTCCTATGACTGCGATCTCAAAACCAAGAGCCTTGTCCCAGATCTCATCAAAGAGAGCTTCCCTCTTCTTCTCCGAGAGTTTCTTGGAATCGTCCAAACCAAGGATCTTAACTTCCGGGTCAAGGACGCAGCATGCGGCAACGACCGGTCCTGCCAAAGGCCCCCTGCCTGCTTCATCAATGCCGCCTATAACCTTATATCCGTCAGCAAAGGCCTTGCGTTCATATTCATAGAGTTTATCGTATTTAGCTTCAAGCTGCTCCAAAGTAAGTTTTGCCATATTTATTCAGGGGACCTCAAGAGTGATCCTGCCTATCCTTCCTTCTCTAAAGTCATTAAGTAATAATCTTGCAAACCGGTCTTCATCCACCCTGCCGCCGCTCATGACGCAGCCTCTCTTCTTGCCCATGGCAAGGAAGATGTCATAATAGGGATCCTGGAATTCATCTGCTTCAGTCAAATCAGGAATCTCAACACCATACCTGTTCGTCATAAGGCCGGGATATAGCTCTATAAGCATCTTCATGGAGTCATAAGCAGTTGAAACGATATCAGATATATCATCCTTGACCGAACCGCACATAGCAAGGCATATAGAGGATCTCCTGGTAGCGATCCTGGGCCATAAAACGCCCGCCATATCCATGAGTTCAAGTCTGCCGGGTGTAGTTACCCATTTGAAATCCTTTGTAACTCCGGGTCTGTCTCCTGTAACTGCAGCCTTCTTGCCTGCAAGGGCATTGATAAGAGTGGACTTGCCTGTATTGGGGCAGCCTACGACGATAGCTCTCATAGGTCTGCCGATCCTGCCTTTGGCAGCTGCACTGTCAAGTTTGGCTTTAAGTATCTCCTCAGTCATCTGGTAGAGCTTATCTATACCCTTCTTATGAGAGGCTTCAATAGCTATAGCTTTAACTCCTATAGATTCAAAATGAGCAAGCCACCTGGACGTCTTAACGGGATCAGCCAGATCAGCCTTGTTAAGTATTACGATACGAGGCTTATCCCCGATCATCTTATCCAGTTCGGGATTTCTGCTTGAGAAAGGGATCCTGCAATCGCAAGTCTCATAAACTATATCAACAAGCTTAAGTCTCTCACGCATCTCGTTGAGAGCCTTACGCATATGTCCGGGGAACCAGTTAATTTCATTAGCCATATTTAGATTGTACCATAAGGTAATAGAATTCTCTGTTAACGAAATAATGAGTTATAACAATAAAATAGTCAACAAAAACTCAAACACGATCAAAATTGACTATTTGCTGTAGTATTACCTGAGTGACTCCTCAACAAAAACTCGACATAAAAAAAATCCACCGGAAAACCGGCGGATCCTTAATTGCTTTTGTTGATCTAAACGATCAAATCTTCTGAGTGATCTTAGCAGCCTTACCCTGTCTTCCACGGAGATAGTAGAGCTTAGCTCTTCTAACCTTACCCCTTCTAACGATATCGATGTGATCGATCTTGGGGGAATTAACAGGGAGAATACGCTCAACACCTACACCGTAAGAGAGACGGCGAATAGTGATGCTCTCAGAAAGTCCTGAGCCCTTACGAGCGATTACATATCCTTCGAATACCTGGATACGCTCTTTGTTACCTTCCTTGATGAGGAGATGTGCCTTAACATAGTCACCGATCTCAACTTCGGAGCACTTGTTATTCAGGTTCTCACTCTCAATAACTTTAACTAAATCCATATTGTTTGTTCCTCTCTTTCCTGCAGATGTTCTTGCCTGGATCTTGGCAGAGGACCACCCTGATAAAACTTGTAAAGTTTATCACAAGCCTTTTTTGAAGGCAAGTACTTTCTTCCAGTCTTCTTCAGTCAGATCGAGCTTATCCAGCATATCCGGTCTGTTCTTCCATGTATCGTATAAGGCAGCAGCCCTGTTATAGTCCTTGATAAGAGCGTCGTTGCCGTTCTTTAAGACCTCCGGAACTTCCATCTCTTTCCACACAGGGGGCTTGGTATACTGGGGTGCTTCGAGAACGCCGTCTGTATGAGACTCGTTTGTATAAGCTTCTTCGTTGGGGAGCACGCCATCTACCAGCCTTGATACGGCGTCTATAAGAACTATCGCTCCGGTCTCTCCGCCGGTCAATACATAATCACCGATAGAGATCTCCTCGTCAGTTATCTCTCTTATGACGCGTTCGTCGATTCCTTCGTAGTGTCCGCAGATTATAAGCAGATCTTTTCTCTGGGCGAGCTCCTTTGCTTTTGCTTCATTTAGGACATTCCCCTTGGGAGACATAAAGACCGTATAAGGCTTATGGCCGGCAAGTTCTACAGCCTTCTCATAAGCTCCATATACAGGTTCGGGACGGATCATCATGCCGGTGCCGCCGCCATAAATGGTATCGTCTACTCTCCCATAGTTATTTGGAGCATAATCTCTTATCTGAATACAGTGAAGGGAGATAGCTCCCTTGGCAATAGCCCTGCCGGTTATACTCGTATTGATATAATCCGATACCTGCTCAGGAAATAGCGTTGCTACATAGAAATCCATCAGCTGAGTCACTCCTCAGTGTCAGGAGTAATATTTACAGGGTTGCCGTTGCTGTCGACTTTGATAGCGGAACCGCAGTACTGGCAGTAACCAACTGTCGCTTTGCGGATCTTGTTGCCGGATGCACCGCAGTTCGGGCAGGTAACGGCAATAAATTCCTTCTCGAGCTCATCCTCGTACTTCTGCTGTTCAAATTCAGTCTGGGCCTTAGCAGCTTCCATCTTAGCCTTATCGGCTTTTTGCTTTGCTTCAAGAGTCTTCTGCTTTGCAACCTTCTCTTTGCTCTTGCGGACAACCATAACAGTTACGATTATCGCGACAGCAAGGATAACGACCACTACGATTATCGTGATGATCGTTCTAAGAGACATCTGCTTGGTCATTATCCTGGAAGCAGCTTTCTCAAAAGACCTGCCGAAGAACTGACCTTCATTAAGGCTTGAATCAGTATAGTAGTAATCGATATAGTCCAGAAGGATCTCTCTTGCCTGTTCATCCATTACGACTGACTCGGCATCGTAACCCGGTGTGCAGGTAACGATATAATTGCTCGATGCATTGGGATATTCCCTGAATACTACGAGAAGATGACCTTCGTCATTACCGAAGAGCTCTTTGTACTTATTCTCTGA
>AUXO012272245.1_pt1 | contig 10400 bp, 10 predicted proteins | sample 768731 | NCBI WGS metagenome assembly AUXO01 (sample SAMN02715735, study PRJNA202380) | gut metagenome | biome: sheep rumen | host: Ovis aries | place: New Zealand: Palmerston North | reverse complement strand
ATAACATTTTCAGGAGGAAAATAATTATGGTAAAGGCAGTTGTAGGAGCCAATTGGGGCGACGAAGGCAAGGGAAAGATTACAGATATGATGGCAGATAACGCAGATGTTGTTATCCGTTTTCAGGGTGGTGCCAATGCAGGTCACACTATTGTAAATGAGTATGGTAAATTTGCTCTTCATACAATGCCGTCCGGAGTATTCCATCCGAATATTATGAATATTATTGGTAATGGTATGGCTTTCGATATTCCTAAGTTTATGGGAGAACTTAAGGAAGTTACTGAAAAGGGTGTTCCGATGCCACAGATCATGATCTCTGACAGAGTTCAGGTTATGATGCCATATCACATTCTGTTCGATACACTTGAAGAGGCTCGTCTTGCAGGTAAGAGCTTTGGCTCTACCAAGTCCGGTATTGCACCTTTCTATTCAGATAAGTTTGCTAAGATCGGCTGGCAGATCAATGAGTTCTTCCAGGATGATGAGACTATCAAGGAGAAGATAGCTAATATCGCTTCTATTAAAGATACACTTTTAGTACACCTGTATCATACAGATCCTATTAACCAGGAAGAGCTTTTCAATACGATCGTAGACTGGAGAGAGCAGGTTCGTCCTTATATTGGCAATGTTTCTGAGTATCTCGATAAGGCTCTTAAAGAGAACAAGACAGTCCTTCTTGAGGGACAGCTTGGAACTATGAAGGACCCTGATCACGGTATCTACCCTATGGTTACTTCTTCACATACACTTGCAGCTTATGGCGCACTTGGAGCAGGAATCGCTCCTTATGAGATCAAACAGATTGTAGCTGTAACCAAGGCATACAGCTCTGCAGTAGGTGCAGGTGAGTTCGTATCAGAGATCTTTGGAGAAGAAGCTGACCTTATGCGTAATCACGGCGGAGACGGCGGAGAGTACGGTGCTACAACAGGAAGACCCAGACGTATGGGCTGGTATGACTGTGTTGCAAGTAAGTACGGATGCAGACTTCAGGGCGCTACAGATGTAGCCTTTACAGTACTTGATGATCTTGGATATCTTGATGAGATCAAGGTATGTGTAGCATACGAGATTGATGGCAAGGAGACTACAGAGTTCCCTGTAACAAGAGAGCTTAAGAAGGCTAAGCCTGTATATGTAACTCTTCCGGGATGGAAGTGCGATATCCGCGGAATCAGGAACTTTGACGAACTTCCAGAGAATGCCAAGAATTACGTTAACTTCATCGAACAGCAGCTTGGATTCCCGATCACGATGGTTTCTAATGGCCCTGCTCGTGAGGATATTATCTACAGACAGAGCCCTCTTAAGAAATGATATTTTAGAAAAAGAAATATTAGAAATAAATCTATTTTAGAAATAAAGATATTTTAAAAAAGACATTTTAGAAAAAAGATTTTTCAGAAAAATGTTGACTGAGTATATCGCAGCTATTGATCAAAGATCGTGGCTGCGATATTTTTATAAAGTTTCTTTGACTTTAAAAGGCATATGTCATATTGTGGTATAGACGATCTTATGAATTTAGTTAGGAGGATTTACTTTGAGCGATAATAATTCAGCAAATAAGTGGACGGCTAAGAGAATAGCCGCAATAATTGGTATTGTACTTCTTGTGGGGATGTATGTAGCCCTGCTTATATTGGCATTTATCTTTCCTGCCAATTCTTTTGAACTGTTTATAACAGCTGTAGGCGGAACAGTAGGTATTACGATACTTATATGGCTTATGATATGGGTGATAGGTCTTTTTACAGGAAGACATACAATAGCTTCTCTTGATGCTATGACTTCCGATCAGGATCATGACAAGTATGGTAATGCAGTTCCGAGAAAGCCTTCAAGCTATATTGATACGATCATCTTCGATATAGGCAATGTTCTTGTAGACTTCTCCTGGAGGCAGATGCTTGCAGATAAGGGAATTCCTGAAGATCTTATTGAGAAGGTTGGCGATGCAACCGTAAGAACTGATATCTGGAACGAGTTTGACCGTGGCATCATGAGCCATGAAGAGATTATTGATAAGCTCTGTGAACAGAGTCCTGAACTTTCCGAGTATATACATATGGGCTTTGATGATTTCAAGGGCATAGTTAAGCTTAGAAGTACATCGATTCCTCTTATCGAAGGGCTCAAGAAAGCACATTACAGAGTGCTTGTTCTGTCTAATTTTTCCAAGAATGCAGTAGATACCAACAAGGTAGAGATGGCTTTTTTGGACTATGTTGACGGCGGTATCTTAAGTTATAAGGACCATGTGATCAAGCCTGATAGCGATATCTACGAACTGATCATAAAACGCTACGACCTCACCCCTGATAAGTGCGTATTTATAGATGATACAGAGAAAAATGTCATCGGAGCCATCAGATCAGGGATAAAGGGTATCCATTTCCAAAGTATCGAGCAGATGATGGATGAGCTTAAAAAGCTTGGAATAAAGCGCATTTAATCCTTGGCTTTGATCAGTTCCAGCAGCTTTGCAGATGCAAGGGACTGAGGACGTTTGGTGTCAGTCACAAGTCGCAGGTGTCTTGGAGGGATTCGCTGCTTGAATCTTAGTTCGAAGAGTTTTCCGTTGTCCAGATCTTCTTTTGCAAAATCCCTGACAACCATGCCAACGCCAAGAGATCTCTCTGCAAATTGAACGATCATATCACTGGTGGCTAGTTCGAACTCAGGATGTATGGTTATATTGTTCTTTTTTAAGAATTCAGTTACATATCTGCCGCTTGACGTCTGGCCTTCAAGGGTTATAAGCGGCAGATTTTCAAGCTCTTGAAGATCTATCATATGATTTTTATATTGGATAAAAGATCTTCCTGCTACGAAACAGTCCTGAATTTCGCGAACATCTATATAAGTGATGTTTTCTTTATTTATATATTCAGGAAACGGAGATGATACAACGCCAAAATCTATTCGGTCATCTTCGAGGTATTTGAGGGTTTCGGGAGTAGGTCCATTGGTTACGGTGACTTTGATACCGGGATATAGCTGATGGAATTTCTCAAGGTATGGCAGAAGGAAAAAGCGAAGAGTCATATCGCTTGCTCCGACTCTGACTTCTCCTGCTTCCAAATGCAGAAGCTGAGATAGGCGTTTTTCACCCTGAAGTATTTCTTCGTAGCCTTTTTCTACATATTTATATAGGAGGCTTCCTTCTGATGTAAGAGCGATGCCTCGTCCGCTTCTTTTAAATAAAGATACGCCCAGCTGCTTTTCAAGACCTGATATCTGCTGACTTACAGCAGGTTGTGACATGCTAAGCTCTTTGGCGGCAGCGGTTATCCCGCCGTTTTTGGCCACATGATAGAATATCTTATAGTATTCAAGATTGACATCAAAGTTTGTATTACTGATATTATTTTTTAAATTGTTGTTTTTGATCATTTTTTATTTTGCCTTTTTGAACTGAAACTATTGACAAAGGGTTACTATCGTGATAATCTACTAATGTTTGAAAACAAAGCAGAGTATCCACTCTCACCCTGCGGCATATGCTTCAGGTGTTTATAACTTCAGACAGACTCTTTTGTCTGTACGGTTTGATTATAAGTGGATGCGTCTCGCGTGTCCACTTTTTTATTTTAATCGGAGGTAATAACCATTAACGACTTATTTATTAACGAACAGATCAGAGACAAGGAAGTTCGTGTGATAGGACTAAGTGGTGAGCAGCTTGGAGTTATGTCAATCCAGGATGCACGCAAAGTCGCAGAGGAAGCAGGAGTTGATCTTGTCAAGATCGCACCAAATGCAAAACCCCCTGTTTGCCGAGTAGTTGACTACGGCAAGTACAAGTATGAACAGCTTCGCAAAGCTAAAGAAGCGCGTAAGAAACAGAAGACTGTTGAGATTAAAGAGATTCGTATTTCTCCCAATATCGATACAAACGATCTTAATACTAAGATCAATGCTGCAAGGAAATTCCTTGAAAAAGGCAATAGGGTCAAGGTAACTATGCGTTTTAGAGGTCGTGAAATGGCTCATATGGGAGCGAGCGTTCATGTTCTGATTGATTTTGCCAAGGAGCTCGAAGACTGCGCAGTAGTTGAGAAGCAGCCTAAAGCAGAAGGCAGAAGCATGGTTATGTTCTTAGCTGAGAAGAAATAAAAAAGTACATGCAGATACCGTAAGAAATAGGAGGATTTTTATTATGCAGCACAAAATGAAAACAAGCAGAGCAGCTGCCAAGCGCTTCAAAGTAACAGGCACAGGCAAGCTTATGAGAAACAAGGCATACAAGCGTCACATTCTGACTAAGAAGTCTACAAAGAGAAAGAGAAATCTTCGTCAGCCAGCTCTTGTAGATGCTACATCTGTTAAGACAATGAAGAAGATCCTGCCTTACCTTTAATTTTTAGTAAGACAGTTCGTAGTTTTTTAGATTATTTAGGAGGAAATTACAATGGCAAGAGTAAAAGGCGCATTAAATGCCAAGAAGAAACACAATAGAGTATTAAAGCTTGCAAAGGGCTACAGAGGAGCTCGTTCCAAGCAGTATAGAATCGCAAAGCAGTCTGTAATGAGAGCTCTTACAAGCGCATTCGCAGGTCGTAAGCAGAAGAAGAGAGATATGAGATCACTTTGGATCGTTCGTATCAACGCTGCTGCTAGACTTAACGGAATGAGCTACAGCACTCTTATGCATGGCCTCAAGCTTGCTGGTGTTGAAATCAACCGCAAGATGCTTGCTGAGATGGCAGTTAATGATGCAGAAGGCTTCAAGACTCTTACAGAAGTTGCTAAGAAGCAGATCGCTTAATATACAGAATTCGTGAGTTTAACATGAATTTATAAAGATCCACTGATCACTTTAGGTGTGACGTGGGTCTTTTTGATTGCTTTGATATGTGATAGAATATACATCTGATTTAAGTATTAGTATTTACATCTAGTATGCTGACTGGCTCATATTTGATTAAATATGAACGAGTCAGTACACTAGAGGCGTAGATCTTTTACTGATACTAAATAAATCTGTATTAACAGGAGGACTTGATAATGGGCGTTTTAGATAATTTAGAGCCAAAGTCAGTATTTCATTTTTTTGAGGAGATAACACAGATCCCTCATGGATCAAATAATGTTCAGATGATCAGTGACTATCTTGTGAAGTTTGCCAAGGATAGGAATCTTGAGTACATACAGGATGAGACCAGAAATGTTATCATATTCGGTGAAGCTAGTGAAGGATATGAAGACAGGGAGCCGATCATCCTTCAGGGGCATATGGACATGGTAGCTGTTCATGATGCTGATTATGATATTGATATGGCTACTCAGCCTTTAAAGCCTGTTACAGATGGTGATAAGATCTGGGCTGAGGGTACATCTCTTGGTGGTGATGACGGTATTGCTGTTGCTTATTGTCTTGCACTTCTTGATTCTAAGACAATTCCTCATCCTAGGCTTGAAGTTGTTATAACAACCAATGAAGAGACTGGAATGGACGGTGCATTTGCGATAGATCTGTCTCCATTAAAGGGCAGAAAGCTTATCAATATCGATTCTGAGACAGAGGGTGTACTTCTTACATCCTGTGCAGGCGGAGCAAGATTTTATGCAACTCTTCCTGTATCTAAGGTTAGCAGAAGCGGTATGCTATATGATATCGAAGTGTCAGGCCTTCTTGGTGGACATTCAGGTACAGAGATAATCAAAGAACATGGTAATGCTAATATTCTCCTTGGAAGAATTCTTGCTGCAGTTTCTGACAAAAACGATATTTCACTTGTTTCGATAAATGGCGGAGTAGCTGATAATGCAATTCCGGTTAATGCAAAGGCAACTATAGTAGTGCCTGAAGATACAAGTAAAGAAGCTGCTTTAAAGGCAGTAAAGGACCTTGAAGCTATCGTTAAGAGTGAACTTGAAATCAAGGATCCTGGTGTTAAGTTTACAGTAACAGCAAGAGAAAAAGGTACATTTGACTGTCTTGACAACGCTTCTATGAAGAATGTATACAAGCTCATATTATCCTTACCAAATGGTATCCAGGCTATGAGCGCATCTGTTCCGGGACTTGTAGAGACATCTCTTAATCTTGGAGTTATTGTAAGTTCTGATAACGAAGTGACACTTGAGTATGCTGTTAGAAGTAGCGTAGATAGCAGCAAGGATGCTCTTCTTGACAGACTTGTATACATTACAGAGGCATTTGGAGCCAAGGCCAAGATCACATCATCCTATCCGGGATGGCCATTTAAGTCAGATTCTAAGCTTCGCGAGCATATGATAGATGTGTTTAAGAAGATGTACGGCCGTGAGCCTAGGATAGAAGCTCTTCACGCAGGTGTAGAATGCGGACTTTTTGGTCAGAAGCTTGAGGGACTTGACTGTATCTCTATAGGACCTGATATGGAAGGTGTTCATACTACATCAGAGAAACTTTCTGTAGCTTCTGCAGCCAGAACATTTGAGTATCTGTGCGAAGTCCTTAAGTAATTGATCTGATCATAGTGTTTACTATAAATGTTTTTATCATAGTTTGGAAGTACTGGCTTTTGATTTGAAAAAGATTTCGAATGAGACAGTATACTATAAAAGTGATAGAAATAGTTTTACTTTTGCGATGTTATATTTAGTAGCCAAAATTTTTTGAAAATTTTGGCTACTTTTTTATATTCCATTTTACGATAATGAATGATAAAATGGAAACCAAGGAAAATGATTAAGTTTCCAAATGTTAAAAATCTTTATTTGGTGCAAGCATATGGAAACGTATAAAGAATATTTTTTATCGGAGAATGAGTTATGGATGAGACACAGAAGAAGATACTGGAGACTGTAATAGTTGAATACAAGGCTAAAGGCCTTAAGTTTACTATGGATGACATTGCCAAAGAATTGCATATGAGCAAGAAGACCATATATAAGATCTATCATGATAAGGAAGAGATGCTCGATAGCATGGTTGACTATGTATTTAATTCTATTAAAGAGAGTGAGCATGCTATCTTGAATGATAATAGTCTTACTACTGCTCAAAAGGTTAGCAAGATACTTATTGCTCTTCCTGATAGTTATCAGAATGTGGATTTCCGTCTGATGTTCCAGCTTAAAGACAAGTATCCAAAAGTTTATTCCAAGATTAACGATAGACTTGAAAGCGACTGGGAAGAGACTATAGCTCTAATAGAACAAGGTATCGAAGAGGGCAGTATCAGACCTATTTCTATTCCTACTCTTAAAGTGATATTCGAAGCAACTGTAGAGAAGTTCCTTAGTTCTGATGTTCTTATCAAATTTAATATGGAATACCAGAATGCACTTAATAACATGATAGATATTCTTATGGATGGCATTAGAGCTTAATCAGGGGAACAGAACATTATATATTGGGAGTGGTGACTTGCTATGATTATTGAGAGAAATGGATGTTTTTTGCTTCAGACTTTGCATACATCGTATCTTTTTAATATTTTAAAATCCGGACATCCGGAGCATCTTCATTACGGTGCTTCAGTGATATCGGAAACGCAATATGAGGAATTTCTAAAAGCTTCCTCCTTTGGAGATGGCTCAGAAAGTGAAGCTGCATCTATATGTCTTAACAATATCTGTTATAGCCTTAGCGAAAAGCATCCTGCTGCAGGCGGTAATATGATCTCATATAGTGATGATTTTCCGGGAATCGCGCTTGAAGATCTTCCTCTCGAGATAAGCTCTTTTGGTAAAGGAGATATAAGAGATCCATTTATTCTTGTAACACATGAGAATGGTTCTAAAACTTCAGATTTTACATTTGAGAAGGCTTCTATTACTAATGATATACAAGCTCCTTCCTCTCTTCCGGGATCATATGATGATAGTGTTAAGACTAGCGTCGGCTCATCAGAAGACTATGCTCAGCAGCTTGTTGTTACATATAAAGACAAAGAGTATGGAACTTGCCTTGAAGTTATATACAGTGTATATCCTGAATGTGATGTTATCACAAGACGAGCAGTCATAGTATCTGCAAATGAGAAGATTCACATAGACCGTATCATGAGTAACCAGATTGATTTTCATGAAAATGGACTTGTGTTTACATCTTTCCATGGAAGATGGGCTGATGAAATGCATAGAACAGACAGTGTCTGCGATGGCGGAAGATGTGTATCAGAGGAGATGGCTGCAGGTGAATCCGGAAGCAGGTCCAATCCATTTGTCATGATCTCCCATAAAGATACTACCGAAGATAGTGGTTATTGCTATGGCTTTAACCTTATTTACAGTGGTAATCATTATGAGGCTCTTTCATCCAATGGATATGATAAGAGCCGTTTTATAAGTGGTATATCTCCGGCGACTTTTGGATGGACGCTTGATAAAGGTGAGAGATTTGAAACTCCTGAAAGTATTATGACTTTTGATATGAATGGTGCCAATGGAATGAGCCGCCACATGCATGATTTTGTCAGAAAGCATATAGTAAGAGGAAAATGGAGAGATAAGAACAGACCGATCCTTATCAATAGCTGGGAAGCATCTTATTTCAGATTTACAGAGTCAAGTCTTTTAAAACTGGCTAAGGAAGCTGCAGGACTTGGAATAGAGCTTTTTGTAATGGATGATGGATGGTTTGGCAAGCGTGATGATGATAAAAGTTCACTTGGCGACTGGTATGAAAATAAAGACAAACTGCCGGGCGGCATAAGTGGTCTTTCCAAGAAAATAAATGATCTTGGGCTTATGTTTGGCATATGGGTAGAGCCTGAGATGGTCAATGAAGACAGTGACCTTTACAGAGCGCATCCTGACTGGGCTGTTCAGGTTCCGGGACATGCTCATTCCAAGGGGCGTAATCAGATGAATCTGGATCTTACAAGAACTGATGTTCAGGATTATGTTATCGAGTCTATGAAGAAGGTCTTTGGCTCGGGTGATATCTCTTATGTAAAATGGGATATGAATCGTATATTCTCTGACTGCTATTCTAAAGAACTTCCTGCAGACAGGCAGGATGAATTTATGCACCGCTATTACATTGGCTTATATCGCATTATGAAGGAATTGACAGATTCTTTCCCTGATATATTGTTTGAAGGATGTTCTGCAGGTGGTAACAGGTTTGATCTGGGAATTCTGTGTTATTTTCCTCAGATATGGGGATCTGATGATACGGATGCTATATGCAGAGCAGATATCCAGAGAGGTTATAGCTATGGATATCCTCAATCGACAGTAGGCGCGCATGTATCTGCAACTCCAAATCACCAGACTCTTAACACAGTACCTCTTGAGACCAGATTTGACGTGGCCTCATTTGGATGCTTTGGATACGAGCTTAATCTGTGTGATATTACTGCTTCTGACAAAAAAGAAATCAAAGATCAGATAGACTTTTACAAAAAATACAGACATACCCTTCAATTCGGGCATTATTACAGATTAGATGATGGAAGGTGTATTACAGTATCGGATGATGGCAAAAAGGCCATAGCATTTATGCTTCAGAGAGAAAGCAGACCTAACAGAGATGTTGTGACTCTTAGAACCTGCGGACTTGATGATAGCAAGACATACCATATCACTAACAGATATGTAGATATCGACCTTAAGACTATGGGTAGTCTTATCAATATGTTTACTCCGATACATATTAAACAGGATGGTATTATACATAATATAGCCAACTCAGTTGTCAAAGTTCAGAATGAAAGAGAAGATATGACAGCTCCTGGTGCACTGCTTAACAGAGTAGGCGTAAGGCTTCGCCCCAAGTTTGGAAGTACCGGTTTTGATCAGGACGGCGATAAGACAGGAATCCTTAGGACGGGTGACAGCAGGCTGTATATCATTGAATCTGTATGATGATTTTGTAATAAGATTTAGTTTTAGTATCCATGCGATTGGTATACTGGTTCATTCATAATGGATTTTTAGAAAATAGAATGATAGTTAAGGATGGATACAATAATAGTACGCAATATAATTGCAGATGTTTATAGAAAATTAATATGATATAAGCCTTTTATATGCTTGCTTTATTATATTTCATAATGTAGAATTCAACTTGATGTAGTTATTGATTATACGGAGGCTTTATTAATATGAGTTTAAGAGATATTTTATTTGGTAGTGACGAGGAGCTTGCTAATGCTCCTGTTAATGAAGAAGCAGAGAAGGCCGGAGCAGAGGCAGCTGCCAAAGCTATGAGCGATGAATCTTCTGAAGATAAAAAGGAAGGTGCTGATCTTATTACAACAGATATGCTTGTAGGCGAGATCATAGCTAAGCATCCTTCTACAGCACAGTTCCTTATGGACTGCGGCATGGAATGTATTTTCTGTCCAGCATCTCAGATGGAATCTCTTGGAGAGGCATGTGCAGTACACGGAATCGATGGTGATGAGATCTGCGCAGCTCTTAATGAGAAACTTGAAGAGTATAAAGACTGAT
>AUXO012120829.1_pt1 | contig 10400 bp, 10 predicted proteins | sample 768731 | NCBI WGS metagenome assembly AUXO01 (sample SAMN02715735, study PRJNA202380) | gut metagenome | biome: sheep rumen | host: Ovis aries | place: New Zealand: Palmerston North | reverse complement strand
GTTGCATTTATTGAAAACGGCAGCTGGGCGCCTCTTGCGGCAAAGATAATGAAAGAAAAACTTGCCGTTTGTAAGAATATCACCTTTGCCGAGCCTGTGGTAAAGATAATGTCAGCTATGAACGCTGATAATGCTCAGCAGATAGAAGAGCTTGCCTCGGAGCTTTGCCGTGACTATATCGAGCGTTCCGGCGAGTTTGCAAATAAAAATGATATGTCTGCACTTTACCGCATTGGATATGGTCTTTACGTTGTTACCTCCAACGACGGCAAAAAACATAACGGGCTTATTGTAAACACCGTCACACAGGTTTCCGACAGCCCCAACAGGATAGCTGTAAATATCAACAAGGCTAACTATTCCCACCACGTTATCAAGCAAACGGGCATACTTAATGTTAACTGTCTTTCTGTGGATGCTCCTTTCAGAGTTTTTGAGCGTTTTGGTTTCCAAAGCGGCAGGAATACAGATAAGTTTGAAGGCTTGAAAACCACCTGTTCCGACAACGGGCTGGTGATACTGGGCGAGTATATCAATGCTGTTATGTCCCTGAAGGTGGAGGACTATGTAGACCTTGGCACCCACGGAATGTTTATCTGTTCTGTAACCGAAGCAAGGGTCATAAGCGACAGGGATACAATGACTTATACCTATTATCAGAATAATGTCAAGCCAAAGCCGCAGACCGAGGGCAAAAAAGGCTGGGTATGCAAGATATGCGGATATATCTATGAAGGGGAGGAGCTTCCCGAGGATTTTATCTGTCCTTTGTGCAAACACGGCGCAGCAGATTTTGAAAAGATAGTTTAAAATCTGAAATAAACAGGATAAAAAACAATGCGAAACCAAAAGAGAGCTGTACACTCCAAAAGGAAAGTGTAAAGCTCTCTTTTTTCGGTAATATGTGATCGTTAAATGTGCATAGCGTCTGTAACAGTAATGCTTTGCAGATTTGAATAGAATACCCCGCCGTGCTTTTCCCCTTCAAATACCAGCTCTCCGTCTTTATATGCACAAAGCTGTGCCGTGGGGAAATCGTCCCATTTGTTTTTATCCAGCGGTTTTGTGGCAAATATATACCCACTTGCATATTTACAGTATTTCATGGTTTCTTCCATGTTCTTGTGTACATAAAGCAGCTCGCCGTCAAAAATCATAAGATTCAGCTTGTTGCGGTATGACATCTCACAGATGAATTTATCAACGATCGAAAACCTTTGTTCTGCACTTAGTATCTTTTTTTGTTTTGTATTTATAGTTTCAATAAGGTATAAAAACATAGCCTCGGAATCGGTGTCGCCAAGTCTGTCCTTATATGTGTGGACCAGCCTTCCGGCGTTGTAGATCGTTCCGTTGTGGATAAGTGTCCACTGCCTGCCTGAGTTGTCCCGGGCACTGAACGGATGGCAGTTCAGTGTGCAGATCTTTCCCACAGTTGCATAGCGTATATGACCAAGAACAACATTTTGCGGGGATATGCTGTCAAGTATCCCGGAAAGCTCACGGCTTTCGCTTGCCTTGAGGCTATCTTTTACGCAGCCGCCGCTGTACATAAGTCCCCAGCCGTGTGGGTTGTCGTCACAATGGGAAAAGAAATCCCGCAGCGGTTTGCGAATATCTGTGAGTTCTCTTGCAGTAAATCCGAGAAGCTCGCACATTGGTATCACCCTTTTCAGTGTTAGGATAAATGTCCTTGACGTGTATGGACATACAAGGACGATGATAAAGCTTGCAGCGCTGGCTCTCCAGCAGCTTCAGAGCCCTTGGAGCGTCTGAATAAAACCACATCATGCTGTCTATTATCTGCTCGGCTTTTTTGATAATGGGCACTCCGCCCACCTCAACGCCAACAAGGTTCAAAAGTGCGGCGGACCGGTGATTATTTACCGCATTGCTTTGAAGGCTTGGGGTAAATTCAAAATCGGGCAGGGTGGAAAGATACATCAAAAGCAGATGTGCAAATTCAAAGCTTTCTTCATTTACACCAAGGGTCTGTTTCGGGTCAAGGTCAAACATTCGCAGTTCAATATGGCTGACACCATTTTTGAAGTTTTCAAGGGCGTTTTTACCCTTGGGCTTCAAGCGCACGGGAAGATAAAGCTCAGACCCGTCAAACAGCTTTCCGCTGTCCACATAGCTTTGGATGCTGTGTGTGAAGCTTTCCATATCGCTGCAGTCGATAAAGGGCACAAAGCTGTTCCAGTAGCCTCTTTTTGAATTCCTTATTGAAGAATATATACTTCTCACGCCGCCTTTTGCACCATCGTTGTCAAAAGATCTGTCGTAAACCGGGCTTGATGCCGTAAGCAGCAGGATCAGCCAGCTATGTATACAGGCTTGCTTATAAAGGCGAAGATAGAATTTGTTTTTAAAGCTTTCAAGATCCTGCGTGTCACAGATCGAGCGAAGATACTGGTCGCTGAATGAAAAATTGAAATGCACCCCGGAAAAGAGCATAAGACGTTTTCCATACCGCTTTTGAAGCTTTAACCTGTATTCGGTCTTGCTTTTTTCCTTGCCTGTGAACTGAGCGATGTCTATTTCGTTTTCACCCTCTATATAAGGCGGATTGCTGTACATCCAAAGGCTTTCGCCATTTTTAGACAGCTCGCACCGCACAGTCCGGTCAAGCCTTGCAAGCTCGCTGACTGCATCGTGTACACTGCTGCAAACAGGTGTTATAAGCTCTATCTGGTTTTCACAAAAATCCCTTGTTATGGCACTGTCTGTAAAGGTGTGCGGGGTATGAGCAAGTCTGCCGTTTTTATCAACACGCAGCGTTTCCCGCTCAAGTCCGAAATTTCCCTTGTAGAATAGCTCGTTTTTCATTTTACTTACCTCTTGGTTTCTTATGGCATAAAAGCTGATCTGAATTGTTGCAGTTGTGTCTTTTATATTGTTCGCCCGCTTACCTTTTGGACAGATCACTCTATACCATAGAGTACAGGGCTATATAATCGTTTATTGACTTACCGTCCTTTATCCCTTCAAGCATCTGCTTTGCAGGGTTGGTAAGGTGGTGTGCACGCTGATAAAGAACATCAAGATACTGCTCCTCGTTTTTTCCTCGCAGCTTCAGACCGTCCCTTGCAAGATCTAAGATCCTTGTAAGCTGATCTTTCAAAAGATCTGTGTCTATGAAATCCGGCAGCTTTGTTTTTGAAAGCATATTCTGAAGCTCTGCTGAGCTGTAACCGTGCCCATAGATGACCTTGTCGTTTTCAAGCAGCTGTTTAAGTTCCGAAAGCTTGCCGGCAAGCCCCGTATGAAACGCAGAAACGCTCATAACGTCTTTAATTGGCTGACAGCAGGAGCTGCGGTATTCTATGGTCCCTCTGAATGTCAGGTCTTCAAACTTGAAGGTACGCAGATATTCAAGATCGTTTTTCTCCGGGGCAAACATTATTGTTTTATACTCTTTGCCGTCAAACTCCTCTGCACAGATCTTTTCACGGCTGAAATATTCCCCTACCGAAATTGGCTGAAAATCAACGTATTTTCCGTTTCGTATGGTACAGTATATGGACTGGGACTTGATATACTCCAAAAGCTCGTCGATACTCCCAAGCTTTTGCAGGAACATTCCCACATTATGAGGATTGAATCCCTGCATACTCCGCTCCCAGAGCATATTTCTCACACAAAGATAGTCGGGATATTCGGGAAGATATGAATTTGCAAAAATCAGGGACTTATACGGCTCAAGAAGACCGAAGGTGTTTATGGTGTCAATAAGTGAATCCTTTTGCACATCAAGCTGTACCTGCGAGGCACTTGTAAAGGTGCCGAACTCAGGGAATTCGTGAAAGCGCCGGTCAAGCTCAAACTGATATTTACGGTAGGAGTGAAGGTAGTGGTATAACATCCTGTAACGTTCGTTGGGAACAGGCTTGTTGTAGTTTACAGCGTAATTGGGGTTTATACCCATGCCTGTGAGCGTATAGCCGAATTTTGCAAACTGTTGCTGAAGAAAGGTATAGAGCTTTTTGAAGCGCTCATGTATCTTAATAAGGTCATCGCCCACACCCATTGACAGTTCAAGATTTGAGTAGCAGCAGTCAAAGGAAAGGTTGTCCCCGTTTGATCTGTCGGTTATGGAATTTATGCACCCGTTGTCATCCTTACTTTGAACATCAAATCCGAAATGTCTGCGAAAAACGTCGGATACTTCCAGCACGGCTTCCTCCTCAACTGGTTCTCCGCTGAGGTTTACCACAGGCATCTCTATCTCAATGCCGATAGAAAAATCACGCTTTTTTTCGGTGGGTCTGATATACTTGTCATAAATAGCACGGTCAAGCTCTTTCATAATGGTGCCTCGCTTTTTCATATCTTGAAAGGACTAACCTATCTAATAGGTAGGTTGCTATGCGTACAGTATAGCACTTTAATCCTACCTTGTCAATAGGCTGATAAAGAAAAGCGCATTTTTTACATATCATAAATAAAATAAAAGCCCGGCATATTGCAATTATCATAAAACCGTGTGTGTCCTTTGACAGTAGGAGCAGCCCTGTGCAGAGGACAAGTTTTTTATGTTGTTTCCAAATCTGTGTGATAATGGCATACTATCTGCCTATCGAGCTGAGCAAGCCGGCAGAATAACAAGATTTTGAGAACGAATAGATAAAAATAGAGCTTTGCACGTCGAAAAAAAGTGCAAAGCTCTTGTTTTTACATCTCTTTTATCAGTTCATTCATTGAATACAATCCCGCAGGCTTTCCTGCAAGGAAGCAGGCTGCGTTTACCGAGCCCACGGCAAACACCTGCTTTGAGTGCGCCTCGTGTTTAAGGGTTATGACCTCGTCACGACCTGCGAAGATTATCTCGTGGGTGCCAACGATAGTGCCGCCTCTTACTGCGTGCATACCGATCTCGTGCTTGTCTCTCTTAGCCCTTACCGAGTGCCTGTCGTAAACATAGGTGTACTTGTTGTCAAGCTCCTCGTTTATAGCGTTTGCAAGCATTATTGCTGTTCCGCTGGGTGCGTCTATTTTCTGGTTGTGGTGCTGTTCAACGATCTCGATATCAAACTGTTCACCCAGTATTGAAGCTGCCCTTTTTGCAAGGTCGGTCAGCAGGTTTATCCCAAGAGACATATTGAATGTAAAGAAAACAGGTATCTGCTGAGCAGCCTTGTTTATCTTTTCGATCTCTTCTTTTGAATAGCCTGTTGTGCCGATCACCAGAGCCACCGAGTTCATGGTGCAGTACTCGATCAGACTGTCAAGGCTGGCAGGATTTGAAAAGTCGATTATTACATCAGGCTTTTCAGGCATTTGCGAAACTTCCCTTACTATCTCAAAGTCCGAATACTTTTCGCCAAACTTATCAATACCGCAAACAGTCTTGCAGTCATCTCTGGATGCTATGACATCAGCAATAAAATGCCCCATCTTTCCGCTTGCACCGCAAATAGCTATCTTAGTCATTTTTATCAGTCCTTTACAATAATTCTTTTATTCTTTTTCTCAAATCTTCTTTCATTTTATCCGAGCCGCCGTTTGAAAGTATCCTCGAGCAGAATACATTGTATTCTTTGTTGTTGTGCTTACATATTAACTGTGCCGATTCAATTTTTGAGTTGAATGTTTTTTTGTTTTTCGGGTCATACAATAAATAATCGCATACTTCTTTGTTGTTGATGTGTATGTACTTTATGTTTTTATTATGCTTTTCAAGTATATCGATATGTAATTTCAGCATCTCTTCACAGTATTCTTTAAGACGGGCATCTCTGTCCTTCATTTTTTCACCGTTTGATTTAAGCTGTTTTGATACATTTGATTGGTCTGTATCGTGATAATAAAACATATCGCCTATGTAAATTGTTGTGCCGTTATTGTGATGCTGTCTATAAAAATCAAGCAGGTCATCTTTAAACTTTCTGATGTCTTTAAATTTTTCCTCCTGCCCGATTTTATCTATCTCCTTTTGCAAATCCTCGTCCCAGTCTCTGTTGCACCAGCCCCATTTTACATCCAGACCCGCATCCTGTGCGAGTTTAAAAAGGGGTTTGTAATATGTTTTATAAGTCCAGTGCCACTTTGGCTTTTTTTCATTTGCCGCAGACTTCAGACCGTATTTTTCAGGCTCTTTAATTGTGAAACCGACCTGGCGTTCACCTGCGTAATAGTAAAATGTCTGTCCAAGTTTCTCACGAATCCTGTCTATCTCTCCGCCCGCAGGGTTAATACCCATTACAAGTATGCAGTCCTCTTTTTTCTTGTCATTGTCAGCAATGTCCAGAGTAAACCCGGGGAAAAGACTTTCATCAATTTTTCCGCTGCCTTTTTCAAGAATCTCTCTTGTCTTGTCAATCAGCTCTTTGTCGTGCTGGTATTTCATAATCATTCCTCCCGATAAAGCAGCCCTTATCTGCAAAAAAGCGGACTGAACCTTATCAGTCCGCCTTGCTTGTGTTTACTTGATAAGACCTATCTTCTCCATTGAAGCCTTCAGCTTGTCAATCTTCTCCTGCTCCATTTTCACAAGTGGCAGTCTGCACTCGCCGACCTCAAAGCCCATAAGGTTAAGAGCCTCCTTAACAGGGATCGGGTTAACGTCGCAGAAAAGCATATTTGTGAACTCAAGCAGACGGTTAGCTTTTGCCCTTGCCTCAGGGTATTTGTTTTCAAGGCAAAGCGAAGCGATCTCATGAGTTTCAAAAGGCATACAGTTGGAAAGAACCGAGATAACGCCCACGCCGCCGAGAGCCATGATCGGCACGATCTGGTCATCGTTTCCGGAATAGATGTCGATCTTGTCGCCGCAAAGGGCAGCGATCTTAGCGATCTGGCTGATATTGCCGCTTGCTTCCTTGACAGCGACGATGTTTTCCACCTCAGCCAGCTTTGCAACTGTCTCCGGAAGAATATTCACGCCTGTTCTTGAAGGAACGTTATAAAGAATGCAAGGCAGCTTTATTGAGTTAGCGATATCTGTGTAATGCTTGATAAGTCCTCTCTGAGAGGTCTTGTTGTAATAAGGTGTGACCAGAAGAACAGCGTCTGCACCGATAGCCTCAGCTTCCTGAGAAAGGTGGATGGCGTAGTCGGTGTGGTTTGAACCGGTACCTGCGATAACAGGGATCCTGTGGTTGACCTTTTCAACGGCATATCTGATACACTCAATATGTTCCTCATCGGTCATTGTTGAGCTTTCGCCTGTTGTTCCGCAGATGATTATAGCATCTGTGCCGTTGTCGATGTTAAAATCTATAAGCTCTCCCAGCTTGTTATAGTTAATAGAGCCGTCGGCGTGCATCGGGGTCGCAATGGCAACGCCTGCGCCTGTAAAGATGGTATTTTTCATATCTAAATACTCCTTTCAAAAGTTATTGTCAGTCAAAATAGCCTTTTGCTGCCAGAAGCTCTGCAAGAAGTACAGCACCGCCTGCTGCGCCTCTGAGCGTATTATGTGAAAGGCAAACAAATTTGTAATCAAACAGAGTATCCTCACGCAGTCTGCCTATGGAAACAGCCATACCGCCTTCAAGGTTTCTGTCCAGCTTAGCCTGTGGTCTGTCATCTTCCTCAAAGTAATGCAGGAACTGCTTTGGTGCGCTTGGCAGCTTGAGCTGCTGTGGTACGCCGCTAAAATTCTTCCATGCAGCCAGGATCTCTTCCTTTGAAGGCTTGTTTTCAAACGAGCAGAAAACTGCTGCTGTGTGACCGTCGGAAACAGGCACCCTCAGGCACTGAGCCGTGATAGTAGGCTCTGTTGCGTTAACGATCTCATCGCCCTGGATATGTCCCCAGATCTTCATTGGCTCTTTCTCGGATTTCTCCTCCTCGCCGCCGATATAAGGAATAACGTTGTCAAGGATCTCAGGGAAAGTCTCAAAAGTTCTTCCTGCGCCGGAAATTGCCTGATAAGTGCAGGCAAGCGCCTTTGTTACCTTGTACTTATCCATAAGCGGAGCAAGTGCGGGAACGTATGACTGCAGCGAGCAGTTGGATTTAACTGCGATAAAGCCCTTCTTTGTGCCAAGGCGCTTTCTTTGGGCAGGGATGATATCCACGTGCTGAGGATTGATCTCGGGAATTACCATCGGTACGTCAGGAGTAAATCTGTGAGCGGAGTTATTTGAAACGATAGGGCACTCAGCCTTAGCATATCTTTCCTCAAGGGCTCTGATCTCGTCCTTTTTCATATCCACTGCACAAAAGCAGAAATCAACCATTGATGCGATCTTTTCAACGTCCTCGGTTGCGTTCATAACAACGAGGTCTGCAAGATCCTCAGGCATTGGATCTGCAAGCTTCCATTTTCCGCTTACAGCGTCTTTGAAGGTCTTGCCTGCGCTTCTTGGAGAAGCGGCAAGACAAACTATCTCAAACCAAGGGTGCTTGTCGAGGATAAGGCAGAATCTTTGTCCTACCATACCCGTTGCGCCGATGATACCAACCTTGTACTTTTTCATAATAATTACTTCCTTTCTGTTTTGCGCTTTTAAAGGAGACATAATCGCCAAAAATAAGGTGATCTGACTTGACCTATTTGCACAAAAGCATAAAATTGACTAAATAATAAAAAAACCGGTTGAAAACCGGCACATCATACAGTATAATAAGAATGTTGACATAATTTTTATGTCGATAGCACTCCATCATAATACATGATGACAACCGGTGGCCTGTTAGGCCATGCAGCCAGCTGGACGTTCCCAAAGTCCGCTTCGGCGGTATCACCTTTCACACTGCTGCATGATGCCGGGCACATCATTTTGACAGACCGGGGAACCTGTTATTATCAGGCAGCCCATTGGCAGCAGCGGTACTCATCTCAACCGCACCTCTATCTGTTTTGTAATATAATATCAGAAAATGCCGCAGATGTCAATAGATTGAGCAAGGTTTTTGAAAAAAACCGCTATTTTATAAATTTAATGAAAAATTGAAGTCTTTGGAGAGATAAAAATGTTAGACTTAAACAATATGAAACGCTCTGACTTTGCATACGAACTTCCCCAGGAGCTTATTGCACAGACCCCTGTTGAGCCGAGGAATTCTTCCCGGCTTTTAAAAGTGGACAGGCAAACGGGGGAGATAGTGCACGACCATTTTTACAATCTATGCAGATACCTTAAAAAAGGTGATTTGCTGGTTCTCAACGATTCAAGGGTCCTGCCTGCAAGGATATACGGTGAGCGTGAGGACACAGGCTCGTTTATCGAATTTCTCCTTGTGGAGCAAAGGGAGAATATGGTGTGGGAGATACTCTGCCGCCCGGGGAAAAAAGCAAAGGTTGGCACACGGTTTTCCTTCGGGGGAGGTATGCTCAAAGCCGAGATAACTCAGGTTTTAGAGGACGGCAACAGAGTGGCACGCTTTGAGTGCGAGGATAATTTTTTTGCCGCACTGGATCAGATCGGACAGATGCCGCTTCCGCCTTACATAACCGAAAAACTCAAGGATAAAGAGCGCTACCAGACAGTATATTCCAACGAGCTTGGCTCGTCGGCTGCACCGACGGCAGGTCTGCACTTTACTAAGCAGCAGCTTGAAGATCTTAAAAAACAAGGTGTAAATATCGCCTTTGTGACCCTTCATGTGGGACTGGGAACGTTCAGACCCGTTAAAGAGGACAAGGTCCTTGACCACAAAATGCACCGTGAGCATTATGAGCTTTCTGAAAAGACTGCACAGATGATAAACGATACCAAGAAAAACGGCGGACGTGTCATAGCGGTGGGAACGACCTCCTGCCGCACGATAGAGAGCGTGGCATCCTTCCACGACGGAAAGATAGTCGCCGATGACGGCTGGACGAGCATCTTCATCTATCCCGGGTACGAGTTCAAGGTAATGGACGGGCTGATAACCAATTTCCACCTGCCCGAAAGCACGCTGATAATGCTTGTTTCGGCATTCCTCGGGTACGATAAAACGATGAACGCTTATAAGACCGCCGTGAAGGAAAAGTACCGCTTTTTCAGCTTTGGCGACAGTATGGCGATTTTGTGAGGTGTAAAAATGGATATGCTGAAAATATACAAAGCTGTGCTTGATGCCGACAGAGCCGCTGTCGTGCTGTGCACACTCGACCACACGATAGTTTATATGAATAAAACCGCCTGCGAGCGCTACGCAAAATGGGGCGGAGAAGAACTGCTCGGCAAGTCGCTCATGAACTGCCACAATGAGCGTTCAAGAGAAATGATAGTAAAAGTTCTTGACTGGTTCGCAAAGTCAAAGGACAATAATATCGTCTACACTTTTAAGAACGTCAAGGAGAATAAGGACGTTTATATGGTCGCCCTGCGTGACGATGACGGAGAGCTCATCGGCTACTACGAAAAGCACGAGTACCGTACTGCCGAAACGATGAAGATGTACGATATAGATTAAGGAGATTATATGTTCACATTACTTAAACAAGAGGGCACAGCAAGACG
>AUXO010636139.1_pt1 | contig 10402 bp, 8 predicted proteins | sample 768731 | NCBI WGS metagenome assembly AUXO01 (sample SAMN02715735, study PRJNA202380) | gut metagenome | biome: sheep rumen | host: Ovis aries | place: New Zealand: Palmerston North | reverse complement strand
GGTGTACAGATTGCATCTGCAGCTCCCATAAATTCCATATGGATTCCATTGATACTTGGACATATCATTGGTGGAATACTTCTTTTTTCTGTAGGTCTTATCGGTGCACGCCTCAGAGTGAATGCAATGGAGTCGATTAGATCAACTTTCGGTAATTTCGGTTCCAAATTCTTTGCCAGTCTGAATGTAATGCAGCTCATAGCATGGGTGGCTGTTTTGAATGCGCAGGGGGCATTGGCACTGATGGGATTGAACCTGCCCATATCATTTCCGGCAACATGTTTTATCCTAGCTATTTTAGTTGCAATATGGGTTTTCATTGGGCTTCAGCGTTCCTCAAAAGTAACGACAGTTGTCATGATTGTTTTAACAATGCTTCTTATTGTATTGTCTGTTAAATTATCTGGAATAAATACGTTTCATCCAATGGCTGATTCACCAATGCTGGGCTTTTGGAATATATTTGAAATTTCAATTGCAATGCCCGTTTCATGGCTTCCTGTAATATCAGATTATACGAAAGACGCACAAAAGCCTGTTAAAGCCACTGCACTTTCCGCTTTGGCATATACAATTGCAAGTCTCTGGATGTATTTCATTGGTGTTGCAGTCGTTGGCGTTGGAACAACTGACATTTCACAGGCCATTCTCATTTCAGGTCTTGGAGTGCAGGGAGTAATCATCATGGTTCTTTCAACAGTAACTACAAATTTCCTTGCAACAAATTCGGCAGGAGAGTCTGCAAAGGCAATATTCAACAGATTGGATCCGAAAGTAACTGGGGTTATAGTCAGTATTTTAAGTGCATTGCTTGCAATTTCCGGAATTATGGATCACTACATTGGCTTTCTTTATCTGATTACATCAGTATTTGCTCCAATGGCTGCTGTGCTTCTGGTTTCATTTTATTTGGGCAATGGAAATAATGAAACTGGAGATTGGTATTTCAACATCTTCGCATGGATTGTGGGATTTATCATATATCAGGCAACAGTTAATTTGGATTCGATATTGCTTGGACCAACCCTGCTTTCAGTAATAGCATCAGGCGCTCTTGCATATATCTGGATAAAAATTAAAAAAAAGAAATTTTGTAATTTCTAAAATACTCCAATATAATGGAATGCGAATATTACTCCTATTGAATCGAATAGAAAATCAATAAGCACATGAACAATATATGAATTCACGATGTTTTTTGTTTTAAGGTACACAAATAGGTTAAAGAAGCTTCCTAATCCAATAACTACTATACATTGGATGACATTATAATTGTAAGCTGATAAATGGCACAATCCGAATATCATCAGGTTCAGGAAAACACCTATGATTACAGACAGCTTTTTGTTTTTGGTAAAATAGTATATCGCTGCCATCAATATAATCAGCATTATTATTTTGAACAGTTCCTCTTCCATCAATCCAATTAGCATTATTACAGCATTGGAAGCCATTGGATAAATGCTTTGGGTTGGTATTGCTGTATTTGCAGCTGTTGGAACTCCAAGTGCAGTCAATCCTAAAATAGCTACAAGTGAATAAATCATGCTCAATATATAACATACTATAATAAGTTTCACGTCATTCAAAGTTGGAATCTTAAAAAACATTCCCAGCTTTCCCTTACATGCATATGCTAAAGCTGGTAATAGCACTATACAGGGTAAAATGCTCATTATCTCTTTTGGAATCATATATATTGGTAGAAAACCCAGTAACCCAGCTATCATTGAAATTTCTAAAAGGACAACGATTACCAATATTGCCTAGGTCAGTTTGGATATCTGCGGTTTTCCGCTATAGAATGGAAATTCCCAAAAATCATCATCTATCTTTAAAAAATCTAACAAATTATCACCATTAATATTTTTATTTTAATTAATTAAATTAATTATCTAATAAAATATGATTAAATATTTATTCAAAAATTTTATATATTTTAAAAAAATTAAATTATTATATAATATTTTTTTAGGGATTGTCATGAAAGTAACTTTTTTAAATCCTCCTCAAACAAATTCAAAATATAAGTTTCTAGGTGTCGTAGCTCCTTCTCTGGGAATAGGTTATATGGCAGCAGTTATGGAGCAGAATGGCTATGATGTTGATGTATTGGATGCATCAGCTCTAGAATTGACATATGATGAAATTGGGGAAGAAATTTTAAAAAGAAATCCTGATATTGTATCCATCAGTGCACTGACACCAACCATAGGAGTTGCACTTGACTCTGCGGATAAAATCAAGCAGGTAAAACCGGATACTATTGTTGTTTTAGGGGGTTATCATCCCACTTTCGAGTTTAAAAGTGTTCTTGAAGAGGAAAGTGTTGACGTCGTAGTGAGAGGGGAAGGTGAATATACTTTTCTTGAATTGGTTGAGACGATTGAAGATGGTGGTGACCTTAAAAATGTCCAGGGATTGGCATTTCATGATGAAAATGACGGATCATTGGTTGTGACAATGGACAGGCCAGTTATTGAAAATCTGGACGAATTGCCGTTTCCGGCGTTTCATTTGTTCCCTATGGAAAAATATAAGATTTTAAATATCACCACTAATGTTGCAACAATCATTACAACAAGAGGATGCCCTATGCAGTGTTCGTTCTGCTCATCTGCAGCTCTTCACGGCCACAAGCTAAGGCGAAGGTCATACACAAATGTAGTTGATGAGGTAGAATTGAGACTTATGGAGCAAAACATTGACACCATTGCATTTATGGATGATACATTTACCTTAAATAAGAAGTTTGTTTATGATTTCTGTGATGAGATAAAAAGGCGTAAACTTAAGTTTTGGTGGGGGTGTACCACCAGAGTAGACACACTGGATGAGGAACTGCTCCAGACCATGAAGGATGCGGGATGCATTACTCTCTTTGTCGGTGTTGAAAGTGCAGACCAGCAGATGCTTGATAAGATGAACAAGAATATCACACTTTCCAAAACTGAAAATGCATTCAAGCTTGCCCGTAAGGTCGGAATCAGAACCATCGCTTCATGTGTTATAGGCATGCCTGAAGACACTAAAAAGAGCATTAAAAATACTATTGATTTTGTTAAAAGCCTTAATCCAAATTATGCTTTATACAGTCTTGCCACTCCATATCCAGGTACCCGTTTTTACAATGAAACCTTTAAGAAGAATTTGATTAACATTAAGGACTGGTCCAAGTATACTCTTATAGATCCTGTACTGGAAACAGTTGATTGTACAAGCAAAGAACTCAGAATTATACAAAAGAAAGCTTTCCTTAAGTTCTATTTACGTCCGGGATACCTTGCCCGTCAAGTTTCACAGGACGGTCTGATTTTACTGAGAACTGTTTTAGGTATTGCAAAACAAATTGTTTCCAGACAAACTAACGGCAATACTAACTACAACAAAACTAATGTCAATAAAGGCAAATAATTTTTAGTTCATTATATTCTATTTCTCTTTCATTTAATGACATGGATAATAGTTTAACTACATAATAATCAAAGGAATCTTTAATATTTTCATATTTCATATTGAATTTAAATTATTTGTTCCACATTATGTAGATAAATTATTTTTAGTTAAAAATGAGAAATTGGCAATGGTTAATATGATGAAAAGAATGTTTATTTCCATGCAGCAAACTTCTCTTCATCAAGTCCGATATCTGCAGCCTTAAATATAGGGTCTTTTCCGGCCTTTTTCTTTTTTTCATAATCTCTTAGGCAATCAATAGCTATTTTTCCAAGAATAACACATGTCGGCAGGTTGATTAGAGTCATTCCACCCATAGTAATGTCTGCCATAGCCCATGCGGCATCCATAGGAATGATGGCACCTACAAAGATGATTAGAATTGCAAATATGTAGAATATGTTCATGAACTTTTTAGTAGGTTTGTTTTTCTTATTCAAAAAGATTAATGCGTTATCCACATAATATAGGTTTCCAAGAAGTGTGGTAAAAGCGAATAAAACCATAGCGACTGTAATGAATATTGGTCCTGCAGAACCGAAGACTGTAGCAATTGAATTTTGAACATATGGGGCACCTGAAACTGCAGCATCTCTTGCAACGCCTGTGGACAAACACATCAAAGCGGTTGCAGTACATAAAAGCAATGTGTCGATATATACTGATAAAGTTTGTACCAATCCCTGTTTTGCAGGATGTGATACGCTTGCAGAAGCGGAAGCATTCGGTGCTGAACCTACACCAGCCTCATTGGAGAATAGTCCTCTTTTTATTCCGTAAACCAAACATGATCCGACAAAACCTCCTGCAATGGATTTGAAGTCAAATGCATCCTGGAAAATCAAAAGAAACATTGATGGAATATTTGAGTAATTAATTAAAATTACAATCAATGCAATGATGACATAGCTGACACCCATTAAAGGAACGATTGTACCTGTAACATTAACGATTCTTTTACCTCCGCCAAATAAACAGTATCCTGTTATTATTGCAAGTAACACGCCTATGATTGCAGGAGTTATTGAGGGATTGTAAAATGAATAGTCCATAAATGTGGATTGAAGGTTATATGAACACAGCAAATTAAATCCTACTGCATAAGTGGCTATTAAAAATATGCAGAACAATGCAGCTATTTTAGGTTTTTTCAATCCCTCTTCAATATAATATGCTGGACCACCGTAAAATTGACCATTTTCATCTTTCTTTTTAAAGATTTGGGCAAGTGTACTTTCAATGAATGCGGAAGATGCACCAATGATACACATTATCCACATCCAGAAACATGCTCCTGGCCCACCAAGACAGATTGCCGTTGAAACACCAATGATGTTACCTGTTCCTACCCTTGAGGCTGTAGATACTAGCATTGCCTGCAGGGAGGATACTGAGTTATCATCGCCTGAAGGCTCCAAAAGCAATCGGACAGACTCCGGAAACAGTCTGATTTGCACGCCCCTAGTTCGGGTGGTGAAGTATAATCCTGCCAGTGCCATTACAATAATCAGAATAGGAAAATACATAATGTTATCGATTTCATTTAAAATATATATAATATCGATCATAATTTCATCCTTAATAGATTAATTTTCATCATAATGAAATTATATTAATGTTTATTAAAATGTAATAGTTTAATATAATTTATATGTTATTTTATGTTTTTTAGTTTAAATTATTTTTCCAAAAAATGCTTATTTTTAAATTTTAATCATTTTTATTAATTTTAGATAAAATTTAAAGGATTATATCAAATATTGCTCTTGAAAAATAAACATATAAATAAATTTCATGGATTTTTTTGTCAAGTGAGATTTCAATTCTCTCTTTTATAGGTTAAAAATTAAAAAAAGAAGTGATAGAATGTTATCTGGAAAATTTCTCTTTTCTGATGCTTTTCACTTTACAGATTGTCTGTGTCATTGTTCCCATAGGACAGTACACACACCATGACCTTGGCTTGAATAGAATCATAGTGATTAATCCCAATATAGTTGATGTAAGCATCACGCTGTAAAATCCGAAAGCATACTGTGAAATCCAAGGTGCTATAATATCACCATGATATGCCCAGCTCCAGGAAACGTTGAATGTCCAGAGTATAGTTATGGCCTGTGTGAGACCTTTTGTTCCGGCAAATACCAGATAGGTATTCCATAGCATTACAAAAAACATTGCAAAGATAAATATTAGAAATCCATATCTGAATGCCTTTGAATACAGCCATTTTGGCACATCCCTTTTTCTGGATAATCCTAAGCGTCCACCAAAACCGGTTATGTTCCAACTGATGCTAACGGTCAACCTTTAGCAAATGCAACTGGCCATGCTGCAGGTACTAATGTTACAAACACAACTCATAACGCAACTGCACATGCTGCAAACGCTACTAATGCAACCAACGCAACAGCTCCCCACACAATGTTAGCTACCGGTAACCCAATCTTAATCTTACTTGGAGTAACAGCAGCTATAGGTGGATATGCTGCATTAAGAAGAAGAAACTAGACTTATTCTAACCTCAAAGCAGGACATGTTATCCTGTTTTTTCTCCCCTTATTTTTAACTCTTTTTTAACATCAAAAATTATTTATTTTATGTGAAATTAAATATCAGTAGATGAGTGATTTTGAAGGTGTTGCCGATACGTTATATATCCCATTGTCTGCAAGAATTTATGTTTCTAAAAGATTTCCTAATTATTTTTTTGATGAAAAATCATTGGAATTGGAATCTAAAATACCGAATGATACTATAACAAAAAATTCAAGCGAATACACAATGATGGCATCAGTTGCAAGATATTACAACTTTGATGAAATGATTACAAATTATATCAACTCTCATGGTAAATGCAACATCATAAACCTAGGTGCAGGTCTGGAAACTGCCTATTTTAGAATTGAGAGAAAAAATGCAGTTTTCTATGAGATGGACCTGCCTGAAGTAATCAATCTTAGAAAAGAGTTGCTTGGTGAAAATGAGGGTGAAATTCTTATAGCAGGAGATCTTTTTGATTTGAAATGGACAAAGGATATTGATACAACATTGCCTTCATTAATAACTGTTTCTGGAGTATTCCAATATTTTCACGAAAATGAAATTTTAAAATTCATCAATGGTTTGAAAAATGAATTTGTGGATGTTGAATTAATATTTGATGCCACAAGCAAGGGTGGCCTTAAATTTACCAACAGGTATGTTAAAAAGACGGGCAATGATTCTGCATTGATGTATTTTTATGTAAACAACTGTAAGGAATTTGCATCAAAATCAGACACTATACTGATTGAAGAAAGAACATTTTACCCTGAAACACTTAGAATGCTATCAAAAGATTTGTCTTTCATGACAAAGCTGTTCATGAAGATTGCAGATTCAAGAAAAAATGCAATAATCCTACATTTGAAATTGAAATAATTCTTAAAAATTTATATTTGATTGTCGAGAAAGATATTAATGCAGATACAATGAAAAAATACATAAAATTTTAATTATACTATTAATTTTACTTATAATTGCTACAGGAATAATCATATTCACATATCATGAATCACAAAAGGACACTGAAATCCTGGACAACTATACAACAATAATAGGAAGTAACTCCAACGGTACAGTTTATAAGATCAATTATGGCAATAACTCCTCCAACAATACTGCAATCATGATTTTGGGAGTCCATAGCCTTGAAAACGGTACACATATTGCTACAAACGAATCAATAATGATGTTTACTGAAGAAAATAGTCTAAAAAACAACTTTGTTGCATACTACATTAAACTTAATTTCAAGGACAGCGGAATGAATACCAGCGATTATGATACCAACAGGCATATGGGTGAGCTTCTGGCCAATGAATATGTCGTTCCGGATATAGAGAAATATAATCCTTATGTTGTGGTTGATGTTCATGAAATGGAGAACTATTGGGAATATCAGAAATATGTTGGAGTCATTGATAATCAGTCAAGTGTAACGATGGAATATGCTAATGAAATTGCTGCGAATTTAAGTTTTCCAATATTTACTATCAATGCAGGCACTTCACCTGAATGGGTAACAATACCTATCAGCAATAATGGCCACAATGTGATTCTCTTTGAAACCGCTCAGGATGACAGCATGGAGAATAAAACCCAAATTGCAAGAGATTTGGTGAGAACTATCGATAATTTCCCAGTATATGATTAATTGGATTATTTCATTAGTAATGTTTATATTAATCGTTTTTCAAAATTAATTATAAATATGTTAAAAATTTGATTTAAGGAGGATAATATCCATGAAAAAATTTGAAGGCTTTGATTTAAAAAGACTTTTAATTGAAAGCGTGGTCGGATTAGCCATATCCTTAGCCATTGGAGTTATTCTATTTTGGCTGACATTGGGAACGGTTAAGTTTTATGATGCGGGAGTTTATTCTGCCGGATACACAGAATTCAGTTTTATTATCGGAGTACTGATTGCAGCCACTTTGTTTGGATCAATGAAAAGGGACATACTATCTGCAGGAATTTTAGGTTTAATCATAGGTCTTTTAACCAGTTTGCTTGAAGGATTTGTTCTCAGCCTGTTCTGGTCACCAATGACCGTACAACTGGTTATGGGCTGGTGGGGAAATCATGCTGCAATCTTAATTTTTGTAGGTGTAATGGCAAGTATTTTATTTAATTTGTTTTTTTCAAGCAAAAATTCTATTCCACAAAGAATCTAAGTTACTTTCAAAGTAACTTTCTTACTTTTTTTAGTAGCTATTTTAAAGTACATAAAAGCTCATTTTAGTTCTTTTTTGGTAATGCGAACAGCACCTTCACTATGGATGCGAACAACACGATGCGTATCATTTAAAGCGATTAATTCAAGCTTTTCCAAATACGGTTCTACACATTGGGGTTTTCTTTTGCCAATTACCCGAAACATTTCAGGTGATTCGATTCTCACTTTTTCATTGGAGTCAAATATCATATTATAAAATAAATCCATTTTTTCACAGAATAGTTCCGGACTGTTGGTTGCTATGTTTTCACAGGCCCAAACGAATGCTAAACGGACATTGCTGGCATCATCATTTCTCATATCCATTAACTGATTAAAATACTTTAAAATCAGATTTTTGTCAGCCCTTCCGATTCTTCCCAATGCATTAACTGCCCTTTCCCGCAATTTAGGATTTTCATCATCCAAATATGTGGCAATGCCTTTGACATACGGTTCTATTTCAATTGGATAATTCAACCCCATTTCCCCTAAAATCCACAGTGTCTTTGCCTTTACTTCATCGGAATAATCATCATCAAGTTTTGATGCAACATAATCTATTCTACTTTTCCAATTTTTCTTATCCTTTGTAATATTTCTTAATTGCTTAAGCATCTCTTCATTTGACATTAATTATATTATTTGTCATCATATTCTTTTAAATTTTCATCATCATTAAATCCTATAATAAATTACTTAAATGAAAAATAAGAAATTTAATGATATGTTAGATTTAAATTCAGATAAATTATCCATTAAATATTCAGGCAATGTGCCTCAGGATTATGATTTTTCACCGATGATGGTTACTTTTGATTTTATTTATCTTGTTTATAAGCGTGATTCAAGCATTCAGAAGGCCATTGAAGGCGTTGCTCGTGAATATGATTTATCTGAAGAACAGTTATCTGATTATCTGATTGAAAATAAATACCTTATAGATAAAATAGATAAGAATAAGTATTCTGAACTATTGAAAAAATACAATACAAAAGCCTTGAAAAGAATGCTTAAGGAACATGGCCTAAAAACATCAGGCAAACGTGAAAGGATAGAAGAAAGGATAATAGAAAATAATATACTTGGAAATGATTTTTATCTTTCTTCCAAATCCAAAATCTTTTATAAAAACAAGAAAAGAAGAATAAGGATATTTAACGAATATCTGTATAAGTATTATTATTTCAATGAATTCAATGAGTTTTATATGGATAACTATAGGAAAAAAGAGGAAAACATTCCAACCGAGTTTATTTTAAGACACATCACTAAATCATCTGAAGATAAAAACCATGATTCATTTATCCTGAATAACCAAATCATGGCTGAATATTTCTATAAAAAAGAGAAATTCTCTAAAATGCTTGAATATACTTTAACTAACTTCTGCATGAACTTAAATCCCATATGGAAAATTGATGAATTGAAAGAACATGTGGGTATTTATAATGATACTTATGATGATTTGCTATACTTAGAGGAGAACTTAAGTAAAAATTTCATCATCTCCAAATATTATTTGATTTGGGATTCCTTTAATTTTGAAAGGATAATTGTGTCAAAATATGAAGGATATCTTTACCTGAAAGAGGTATTGAACTTTAAGGATTTATCAAAGATTAACCATGATTTAAAGGATAAGTTCTATTCTAATGATGATTTGAAAATCAAAAAAATCACCCAAAAGACCTTGTTTGATTTTTAAATTGATAGTTAACATGTATATATTAACAAAATCATAATAATATATACCATGAATAGAAAATCGATTTTTGGAATTTTTTTGATATTGGTCGCATTGTCATTGACTTTAGGTGCAGTAAATGCTGAAGAAGTCACTATTGATGATGGATCTGCCAATGAAATGCTATCCGTTGATGAAAGCGTTGCTGCAGAGGATGTATTGAACAGCGAAAGTGATGAATCTCTTCAAACACTAGCTTCTGCAGGTGATGGAAGTAATGTGGCCGTAGCCAATTTAACTGTGGACATATTGGCAATTTCTGATGAGGAAGATGAAAGTAGCATCGTTTGGAGCATACTGGTACACAATTATGGTCCAGATATCTCTTATAATACTCGGGTTACAGTTGATGGTACGAGTAATCTAAACTTTGAAAACCCTTTCAACAAACCAACAATCCTATTTACAGATTCAGGTTTACATGTTAGTTATTATGA
>AUXO010314314.1_pt1 | contig 10404 bp, 7 predicted proteins | sample 768731 | NCBI WGS metagenome assembly AUXO01 (sample SAMN02715735, study PRJNA202380) | gut metagenome | biome: sheep rumen | host: Ovis aries | place: New Zealand: Palmerston North | reverse complement strand
GTCATATGCCGCAGTTTTTCCGGTTCATCCTGCACTTTAGCATAAGCCGGCAGCATTACCGACTGAATCGCCGTACTGAGGTTGGTCGCAATAATCTTGGGAAACTGCTCGCCGCGGTTGTAGGTTCCCAGGTCCGCATTGGAATACTTTTTTCCAATGACAAGTCCATAGACATTCTGCCATACCGTATCGATGATTCCCGACAGAAGAATTTTCCAGCCGAAAGAAAACAGCGATGCCAGGCACTTGGATCGGAAGATCCGTTTCGGATACCAGCGGAGCGTGAAAAGCAGCATTCCCATAAGCACAAAATAGTAAAGAATCTGCTGTGCCGCCATAGCCCAGACACCGGCGCCTCGCATCGCAAGAAGAATCGCACCGGCACCCGAAAGAACCACGGCCGCCATGGTGGCCGAAAACAGCATCTCAAACTTTAAATTTCGTGCTACATACGCGGTCTGAATGGAAACCATCGCCCCCGGGAAAAGCACGATGCCCATAACCCTTACAAGCGGTGTCAGCACCGGTGTGTGATAAAATCCTGCGATCCACGGCGCCCCGAAAAAGAGACTTCCGTAGCATCCCAGCGCCAGAAGCATACTGATCCAGAAAACCGAAGAATAATCCTCTTCCTCCACCTCTTTCTGCTGAATAAGCGATGTCGCAAAGCCGGACTGGACAAAGGTATTGGCAATCGTAATAAAAATCGTGATCAGTCCAATGGTCCCGTACTCTTCCGGCGTCATAAGCCGGGCCAGCACCAACGCCACCACAAACTGTATTCCCTGCGAGCCTCCCTGCTCCATCAGCTTCCAGAACAGACCGCTAAGGACTTTTGCTTTTAAGCTTCTTTTTTCCATAGTTTCCCTGCAAGCCCCCGAAGTCCGCGATAGACATGCGGAAGGCAATGTTCAAAGCCGATGAAGAAACGATCATGAAGGGAGAGTTCCTCCCGGAATTTCCGGTTCTCCGGCTTATAAATTTCTTTAAAGTTTCGGATATTGACGTTCGTGAGAAATTCATTACGCCGGGCCGCATTCATGGCCGCCTCGTGAAAACGTCCGCCCGTCTCCTCATCGAACCGCCGGTACATACGCCACAGATCCTCAGAAAATTTCTGCTGCTTCTTCACATAATCTCCGCTCATCTGATTTTCGGTCCAGCTTCCTCGGATGCCGAAACGATAGACCGACAACGGTTCATCGATATAATATGCACTGCCTTTGGCCGCCGCCATAAGTTCAAGCGGACGATCTCCTACCGGACAATCCACATAGTAATCCGGCAGAATTTCAACCACTTCCCGCCGAAGCAGGAAACTGGCAAACGGTGTCCCGACTGCTTTATCCACAAGTTCCACCGGGCTGACCACACGGGATTCCCGATACGGACGCATCAAGGCACCATTGACAAAGGAGCCGTCCTCCGTCACAACCTTCGCGGCATGGAAGGAAAACATGCATTCCGGATGCTTCTCCATATAATCCACCTGTCGTTTCAGTTTATACGGATCACACCAGTAATCATCTCCATCGGTCAGCGCAATGTAGCGTCCCACCGCACGTGGAAAATTAAAGGCTCCCGAAATATTCGTAATCCCCTTTTGGTATTGATTTTCCACCCGAAGAATCGGTTTCACGATATCCGGATACCGTTTTTGGTATGCCTTAATCACTTCCTGGGCATTGTCCGTGGAGGCATCGTCATGAATCAGAATCTCTATTTTAAAATCTCTTTTTTGCTTCAGAATATGATCCAGACATTCCCCTATAAAACGGCCATGATTATAGGTCACTACACAGACCGACACCATGACGGGGGCATTGCCCGGAAGATAACTTTCTTTCGTCTTTTCACTCATGTAATAAATTGTACTTTCTCAATTAAATAAACAGCATTTCGCCAATGGTCCGATGCAGCATATTATAGGTAAACCCATAGCGGAGAATCGTCGCGATCTTGCCGCAGCGGTTCTTTTCCGGCATGGATGTAAACGCACGAAGCGCCCGCTTCTGCTTCTCTGTAAGTTCATCTTCGTACATCGTCAAAAAACTCTGTCCCTGCAGAAACATTTCACGATATACTTTTCGGGAATGCGCATCCATTTCCTCTTTGGATCGTCCGTCCGTACGGAACAGACCAAACCGTCCCAGAATCTCTCGAATACGGGAGCCCCGGGCCGCTCCAAGCACATTGTCACCATGCTGACGGTAATCATACAATGACTCGGATACAAAATGGATTTCTCCCAATGCACTGGCCACCAGCGCAATCCACTGATCGTGCATGACGCAATGTTCCGGAATCCGGGTGATCTTTTCGGCCAGGGCGCGATTCATCATAAGCGCACCGCCAACCACATTATTCTGCACCAGCAGCTGGTTCAGATGCTTCCGTTCCGGTGTCATTTTCTGATAACGGACAAAACTGTCCTGAATTTTCCGCAAATCCCGGTCTACGATCACCGAATCACAATGTACCAGCAGCGGAAGACCGGTTTTTCCTGCTGCCGAAAGCCGCTGTTCTTCCGCCTGCATACATTTCAGGGTCTTTTCGATTTTATCACTATGCCATACATCATCCTGATCCGACAGCATAATATAATCCGCCCGCCCGGCCAGATCATAGCATTTCTTTGTGATCAGGGTAAGAAAGTGTTTCTCTGCACTTCCCGTCGGCGGATTCTGCCGAAGCAGCGTCAATCGTCCCGGATTTTCCTTTTGAAGCCTTTCCACGATTGCTAAGGTTCCATCCTTTGAACCATCGTCCGAAACCACAATATGTACATCCTGCACAGTCTGCTCCAAAATGGAACGAATCTGTTCCTCCACATAACGCTCGCCATTGTAGGTACAAAGCAATACACAAATCATTTCTTTGCCTCCCCGGCGGCAATGGTTTCGACATCTTCAAGATCGATGGCCGGCATTGGCTTTGCCGCGCCTTTCGCAAGCGGAAGTTCTTCTTTCACTGCAGTCTGATGCTCGGCCAGGATTTCGCGGATTACACTGTCATCCCCCCAGACCGCCTTGGAATCATACGGACGGTCCGGAAAGGCACCGTACTTCAAGCGGATCTCATATCCGTTTTCCCGGATAAAGTTCTCCACCCGGTCCTTCAGCTTCTCCGGATAGCCGGAACAGGCATTGATAATGCCCTGGTGCTTTTCCTGCTCCACGATAGCGGCAAGCATTTCGCAGAACGGATCGTAATCGATAAAATCCCACTGGTTCTGTCCCATAGTGAACGGAAACTCCAGATCCCCTCGCATTTCCGCAGCAGTAAGTTTACTGAAAATCGAGCTTCCATACTGCGTATTTCCGACAATATAAAAGCCGCGGACCCATTGAAAAACGGTCTTATGTTCTTTGCAGAGAAGCGCCGTCGCCTGACGAAGCGCATTCTTCGCAATGCCGTAAAGAGACTGCGGATTGCATGGCGTATCCTCCTTGATGGATCCTTCAAAAAATCCCACTTCATGCATGGAGCCCATAACGGTCACATGACGAAGTCCGCCCTCTACCATCTTTTGCAGGAAACGATAATGCTTAGGAAGATCCTCCATATGAGACGGATCATTATGCACAAAACCATTTCTCCAGGCAAGATGGAATATCGCGTCCGGACACCCAAAGTAGCTATACGGATCCTCCAGACTAAAAAGATCCGCCGGGATTTTCTCTGCCCGACCGGACACATGATCAAGGCGAAAATCCGTTGCGGTTACGCTGATTCCATCCGCAAGCAAAGCCTCTACAAGTCCTTGTCCGATATATCCATTTGCACCTGTTACCAGTACTTTCATTTTCTCTATTCCTTTCTCTGCTCTCCGAAGATCACAGAGTATTTCTATTCTTTTCTGCTATGCCTCTGAAAAAAGTTCCGCAAGAAAACCTTCCAGACTGTAGCGCTGATATGTCTCTTCCGGGAGTACGTGATACGGACTCTCCAGAAAATCCGCCGGAATCTCCAGCTTCTCTCCCTCATACAGAAAGACATTGGCCGGATCATAAAAATCCGTATCCCGAACATGACGGTTATTGGTCACCAGCTTGCAGCGGTGCCCTACCGATTCGATGGTACGCATACTGAGTCCATTCTGCTGTGGGAATGTATAATCCACAAAAACCCGTGCCTGATTATAGATCTCCCGGGTCTTCTCTTCCGGAAGCGACTGAAAATGCAGCGCCTCCCGGGCTCCCCGGTATAGAGGATTCTGCTTCAGCAGCGCCTCCCGGATATACTGAAGCCGCGGCACATAGATGTAGGAAAAAACTTTTTTCCCCAGTCGGTCCGCAATCTTTTGAAGCTGCAGAAGGATCTGCATGCGCCGGGTATGCATCGAGCAAAGAAAGATCAGATCATACTTCCGCTCCCGCTCCGGACGGATATCACACTCCGCCGCCTTAAAAAAGAGCGGACGCAGTGCCCAATGATACGTCGCGCTGTCAACCGGATCAAAGGTCATGACCCGATCGAAAAACGGCGCAAGAACCTTTTGATAGGGAAAGGTCGAAACACTGTCCCACTGATACATTCGAAAACAGGCCTTCGGGCAATGCCGCCGGAGCAGCAGCATAACGTCTTCCGTAATCCACTGTCCGCGAATCACAAGCACTTCATCAATCTCCGCATGTATCTTCGCATCCATTTCCTTCAGCTTTTCCGCATAATACCGATATACCATACGGTCCCGAAGCCCGGTCGTATAAAAACAGAGCAGTTTCTCCCAAAGGCTGTGGGCATGTATGTTGCTGTCGATAAAATAAACCTCCGCGCCTGCTTTTCGAAGTGCCCTCTGGATATCCAGCTCATAATGATAAAAGCATGGCATGATCAGAAGGATCTTTTTATCCTGAACCGATAATGTCGTCATTTCTGTTTCTCTTTCTGTTTCTGATAATAGACACTGGATGCCATTTTCCGCAATGCGGGTGCAACGAATGTCGCGATATTCATAAGATGATACAAGAACATATAACCGCGCTTTCCCTCTTCCCGGCCGGCATTCCGGAATGCTGTCATGGCAAGATACTTGTCATAGGCTCTTCCGTAATGGTTCATAGAACCGGCGATCCAAGGACGCTCATCCCCTGCATAATGTACAATCACCGGATGATGCTTGGCCTTATGGAATGTCTTTTTTGTCTCACAGAAGCCGTAATTCGAATCAAGGGACAACAAAGTACTGTAGCGGAAATAATAATAATTAGAAAAGAAATTAAATCGCTGCCCTAATGTTACGGTCTGATTCCGAAGAACATGATTCAGGATATCCTGATCATTGAATGGAAGACGGCCATGCATTTGATTATAATACGAAAAACTTTCTTCTTCGAGATGCCGTTTTCTCCACTCCTGCAGGTTTAAGAGCAAGACGCCGGCATTATAATAAATATCCATCGGCATAAGCTGCAAAATATCCCGCACCTCTTTGTAAATCGTTGGCTCTGGGGCCATCGCCGCGGTACATCCGCTGAGGCGGAGCATATACAGCGCTTCCAGCGAATGAAGCACCACCGTATCGCAATCGAGATAAAGAACCTTATGAATATCCTCCGGAAGAATGGATCCCAAAAGCAGCCGTGCCAGCGTCGTAATGTGAAAACGCCCGGTATCCAGCCCCGGCACGCGTTTCTCCAATGTGCTCTTCAAATCCTCCAACGGATAGATTACCGCCTCCTTACCGGCCTCCGTAATCTCCTGACGGATCAAGGCAAGATGATCCTCTGTAATGCCATCGCTCAGAATATGGATACGCAGATCTTCATTCTGGTTATGGGCGATCAGCGAGCGAATCGATACCGCCATGTGCTGTACATAATGATCGTCCGATGCATATACGATTTCCATGTTCTTCCCTCCTCGCACGGGATCTTCTCCCCGGCGTCCTTTTTCCTGCATTACCGGATACAATCCGATAAAAACGACTTCCTGCTTTTCCTGAGAATCCACTAAAACAGAAGAGAGAGTCAGGCCGGACTGGTCTGACCCTCTTTTCCGTTTTTCCGCCATGGTACCGTCCTGCAGCTTAGGCAACATTTCGCATACTGCTCTATACTGCTGCCTTACAGCTCCTGCTCACAAAGACGGAAGGCCGACTCTACGACCTTATCCATATCGTAATATTTGTATTCTCCCAAACGTCCGCCGAAGATAACCTTCGGCTCCTGGTCCGCCAAAGCGCGGTACTGCTGATAGAGCTTCTGATTCTGCTCATTGTTAACCGGATAATACGGTTCCATACCTTCCACCCAGGTTTCCGGATATTCTCTTGTAATAACGGTCTTCGGCTGGGTACCAAACTCAAAATGCTTATGTTCAATGATTCGAGTATAAGGGACCTCCCGCTCCGTATAATTCACAACCGCATTGCCCTGAAAATCCGGTTGGTCGAGAACTTCCGTTTCAAACCGGAGACTGCGGTACTCCAGTTTTCCAAGCTGATACTGGAAATATTCATCCACCGGACCGGTATAGATCACCTTATCCGCCATAGCCTGAAATCCCTCCGGATCCGACAGAAAATCGGTATGGAGACGAATCTCCGTATCACCAAAAAGGGCATCGATCAGGACATTATAGCCTCCGATTGGAATCCCCTGATAACGGTCATTGAAATAGTTGTTATCATAGGTCAGACGAACCGGAAGACGTTTAATGATAAAGGCTGGAAGCTCGGTGCAGTCTCTGCCCCATTGCTTCTCTGTATAGCCCTTGATCAGCTTCGTGTAGATATCCGTACCTACCAGAGAAATCGCCTGTTCCTCCAGGTTTTTCGGTTCTCCCTGGATAACCGCGCGCTGCTCATTGATGATTGCGAGTGCCTCCTCCGGCTTTGTGATGTCCCACATCTTGGCAAAGGTGTTCATATTGAACGGAAGATTATAAACCGAGCCTTGATAATACGCGATCGGCGAATTTGTAAAACGGTTGAATTCTACCAACCCGTTCACAAAATCCCAAACCTCTTTATTGGAAGTGTGGAATATATGCGCACCATACTTGTGCACATGAATGTCTTCCACAGTTTCACAATATATATTTCCGCCGCGATGATTTCGTTTCTCAATAACAAGACAGGTCTTTCCGGCTTTTCTTGCCTTATAGGCAAATACCGCATTGAAAAGTCCCGCTCCTACTAACAGATAGTCATATTTCTGGCTCATGTCTCATTTCTTCCTTTATTTTTATTTCTCTCTAGTCATCCCTAATCGGATTTTTATCGCCGGCACGGCTGGAAAGAATCCGCCATCCCTTTAACTGTTTCCGAAAAGGTCCTTCGGCTGTTCTGATCCCTTTCGCTCCGCTACACGGCGATGTCCGGCCTTGGATGCCTCCTCCGGATAATACATACGGTTCAATGCACTGAAAATGGCACGAATACCGGACCTTGTAATGTTTGAAGACAGGCCGACACCATAGATCGTCTTACCGGTTTTCCGGTCCATTAGGTGAACATAGGACACCGCCTTGGCTCCGGAACCAGATCCCAGCGCATGCTCGGAATAGTCGAGTACCTTCATCTGAAGACCCAGCTCCTGTTCCAAACCGGACTTTACGGCATCGATCGGTCCGTTGCCTACACCGCTGAAGGTCTGCATATTGCCATGATTTAGATAGTTTACACTGACCATAGTGGTAAAGGTATCTTCCTCCACCTCGGTTTCCGTCGTACGGAAGGATTTGAAATGAATCGGCTCCTTGGTCTCCACATACTCTGCCTGAAAGATCTCGTAAATCGTCTTCGGAGAAACTTCACCGATCTTTTCACTAAGCGTCTGAATATAATCTGCAAACTCTCTCTGCATACCCTTCGGAAGCTTGTAGCCAAACTGCGAATCCATAACAAAAGCGACCCCGCCCTTTCCGGACTGACTGTTGATACGGACAATCGGCTCGTATTCCCGGCCAATGTCTGCCGGATCGATTGGCAGATACGGTACTTCCCAGAATTCCGAATGCCGGTCATGCATGGCCTGGATACCCTTATTGATGGCATCCTGATGCGAACCGGAAAAAGCCGTAAAGACCAGTTTTCCTGCATATGGCTCTCGCGGTGGGATCGTCATCTTGGTACAACGCTCATACACTTCCCGGATTGCATTGATATTTTCCAGATTCAGCTTGGGATCCACACCATGTGAAAACATGTTGTATGCAAGCGTCAGAATATCCACATTGCCGGTACGCTCTCCATTGCCAAACAGGGTACCTTCCACACGCTGCGCGCCGGCCATCATCGCCAGCTCCGTCGCAGCCACACCTTCTCCGCGGTCATTGTGCGGATGAACCGAAAGTGTCACGTACTCCCGGTATTTGAGATGATTAGACATATACTCAATCTGATCCGCATATACATTCGGCGTATTCATTTCCACTGTCGACGGAAGATTGATGATTACTTCACGTCCCGGACCGCATTTCCATGCATCAAGAACCGCATTACAGATTTCTGCAGCATAATCCATTTCGGTACCGGTAAAAGATTCCGGTGAATACTCAAGACGAATATGTCCCGGAAAGCTTTTCGCATATTTCCGAACCAGTTCCGTGCCGGTAAGCGCAATGTCTATAATTTCTTCCTTTGATTTATGGAATACCACATCGCGCTGAAGTATGGATGTGGAGTTATAGATATGCACGATGGCCTTATCCAGTCCCTGCAGACACTGAAACGTTCTTTCCAGCTGCTCGGCACGGCACTGCACCAAAACCTGAAGCGTAACATCGTCCGGAATCAGTTTGCGTTCAATCAACTGTCGAAGAAAATCATACTCAATCTGAGATGCTGCCGGAAAACCTACTTCAATTTCTTTAAATCCCAGCTTCACCAACAGGCAGAAGAATTCTACTTTTTCTTCCACCCCCATTGGCTCCACCAGAGCCTGATTTCCATCTCGCAGGTCCACCGAACACCAGATTGGTGCCTCGGTAATCTCTTTGTCTGTCCATGTCCGCTCCGGATACTTGAAAGCCGGAAATCTTCTGTAGCGTTTGTAATTCAGCATAACTTTTTCTCCCCTTCCGGCGGAACCCTGTGAAAGATCCCGCTTCAGCCCATCAGGGACTTCTACTCCCCTAAAGTTTTCATATCTATAATAAATCCTTCGCGCAGTTGAAAGATTTACTATTCCATCACGAAAAAAAGCGATGCGCAGGGCATCGCTTTTTGAGTTATCGGATGCCCAGAACCAAACCCTGGTCCTTCATCACGGCAATGACCTGATCTACATATTTCTCACATTTTTCCTGTGTGTCCGCTTCCACCATGACACGAACCAGCGGTTCTGTGCCGGAAGCACGAAGCAGAATACGGCCATCGGTGCCCAATGCGTTCGTAACATCCTCTACAGCCTGTACGACTGCAGGATCCTTTTGAGCAGATTCCTTATCCTTGACTTCCACATTTTTCAGAACCTGAGGGTATACCGTAAAGCCCTGGCAAAGCGTCTTGAGACTCTGCTTCTTTTCAAGCATTGCCTCCATGACCTTAATGGAAGTCAGAATACCGTCGCCGGTTGTGGCATGACGGAGGAATATAATATGTCCGGACTGCTCGCCGCCGAGGCTGAAGCCGTTTTCAGACATATTTTCATAAACAAAACGGTCACCGACCTTGGTCTTTTCATAGCGAATACCTTCCTGATCCAACGCCTTATAAAGACCAAAGTTTGACATGACTGTCGTAACAATCGTATCGTCTGCGAGAAGTCCACGCTCCTTCATGTACTTGCCGCATACATACATAATCTGATCGCCGTTTACAAGATTACCATCCTCGTCTACAGCGAGACAGCGGTCCGCATCACCGTCAAAGGCAAAACCGATATCGCATCCTTCTTCGACCACATACTTCTGCAGGCTCTCAATATGCGTAGAGCCGCAATGATCGTTAATATTGATGCCGTTCGGTTCGTTATGAATCACATGCGTATCGGCACCCAGCGCGTCAAATACCGCCTTTGCAACAGAAGAAGCGGAACCATTGGCACAATCAAGTGCGATTTTCTTGCCCTTAAAGGAACGGGTTGCCAGCGAAATCAGATAACCGATATAACGGTTACGGCCGGCTGCAAAATCCACCGTACGGCCAATGTTTTCGCGTGTCGCAAGCGGAATCTCCGGTGTCAGACCATCCAGATAGTTCTCAATTTCCTGAATTACATCATCGCCGAGCTTCTCACCGTTTCCATTGATGACCTTTAAGCCATTATCGTAAAACGGATTGTGTGATGCGGAGATCATAACGCCGCAGTCAAAGTCCTCGGAACGAACCACATAGGAAACCGACGGTGTGGTCGTAACATGAAGAAGATACGCATCCGCACCGGATGCTGTGATACCGGCAGCAATAGAATATTCAAACATATAGCTGGACCGGCGGGTATCCTTACCAATAAC
>AUXO010133609.1_pt1 | contig 10404 bp, 8 predicted proteins | sample 768731 | NCBI WGS metagenome assembly AUXO01 (sample SAMN02715735, study PRJNA202380) | gut metagenome | biome: sheep rumen | host: Ovis aries | place: New Zealand: Palmerston North | reverse complement strand
ACCGCAAGGGCAGGTCCAAGCTGATAGCGGTAATTGTCGTAATCATACACATCCAGATCAGGCTCAGCGTTGTCCAGCCAGAACATGTCGATTCCGTACTTCGCGTAATTTTTCTTGCACACGTTCCAGATGTACTCACGTGCCTTTGGGTTCGTCGCGTCGAAAGTGATGCAGTCCCCGTTAAAGGCATAAGTCTGTGCCGTTCCTCGCTCGGTTCTTACAAGAAGACCCTTTTCCGCCATCTCGTAATAGTGGCTGCATTTTCTGTCCACGGAAGGCCACACCGAAACCATGACCTTTGTTCCCATGGCATGAAGCTCTTCCACCATCGCCTTTGGATCGGGCCAATACTCGGGATCGAATCCCCAGTCGCCCTGACGGATCCAATGGAAGAAATCAATTACGATTACATCAAGGTGGATGCCCATTTCCTTGTACTTTCGGGCCACCTCAAGCAATTCGTCCTGAGTGCGGTAACGGAGCTTGCATTGCCAGAATCCGAGTAAATCAGATGGCATGGAAGGAGCCCGGCCAACGACCGAAGTATAATTCTCAACAATCTTCGCGGGAGTATCACCGGCTGTAACCCAATAGTCCATCTCTTTCGTGCACAGGGCTGTCCACTCGGTCATGTTTTTTCCGAAAGACGCAGTTCCCACGGCAGGACTGTTCCACAAAAATCCGTAGCCCAGATTGCTCACCGCAAACGGAATGGACACCTGGGAGTTTCTCTGCGCAAGTTCCAGCACGCATCCCTTCAAATCAAGATAGGGCATCTGATACTGACCCATGCCGAAAATCTTCTCCTCATCGCGGGATTCAAAACGCACCGTGAGCTTGTAATCTCCACCGATGATTCCCTTGAACTGTCGGCTGGTGATTTTCAACGCGGCACCATCACGGCTTGCCTCAGGGTCGTAGCTTCTGAAATATTCGTGGAGGATTACTTTCTTGTCCTTCAAAAAAGAGATGACACCGTTCGGATTCACATAGGCGCTAAGTTTTCCGTTTGTGATTGTGGCGCATCTTTTTTCCTCGTCAATTTTGATTACCGTAATCCCCTTGGACTTGAGCGGCTCGGTGAGTCCCCAGTCGTTTTTTGAAAAATCGCTTTCAAGGGTGGAGCGGACTCGCAGGGAATCTTTTCCCCACGACTCAATCTTCAGGGTTTCGTTTCCCTTTGTAAAAATCAGGGCAGTGGCGGTCTTTTTAAAGGACATGTTTCCTCCTAGAATTTCAGGGCCGATTTGTGACTGCCCGAAAGACGAGCAATCAATCAGCATAAGGCAAGCTCTAAAAACAGAAGCCTTTAGAAGCTGCCATAAAGAGATTATATCACGGAGAAAAAAAATGTCCATGCAAATTTTATGTCAAAAAAGTTGATTTTTTAAACGCGGATTCAGGCAAGGAAAATCAGACCAAGGACTCCCGCCGGAATCAGATAGCAGGCAAACCATTCGAGCTTTCCCTTCCTGATGATTTTCATAAGCACGGCAAGAGAAAAATATCCCACGACAAAAGCGGAGATGCAGCCCACAAGCACGGGAAGAAATCCGATGGATTCGGAAACCTCGCCCAAGTCCTTCACCTCAAGCAAAAATGCCCCAAGGATTGCAGGGATTGACGCGATGAAAGAATACTCACCCGCAACGCTTCTTGACACACCGCAAAAGAGTGCCCCGGAAATGGTGGATCCGCTTCTTGACACGCCCGGCAAAGTACCTATTCCCTGAGCCACACCGATTAAAAGAGCCTGCCACCAGGACGGAGCTTTCGGACCTGCATTTTTGTAATCCAATTTTTTCTCCCGGATTTTTTCAGTCAACGCGGAGAAAATCAAAACAAGGGCAGTAAAAATAAAGCCGCAGAAAACAAATGCGATGGGTAAATCACCGATTCCTTTTTCAACCACAAGTCCAAGCGCACCGGTCACAAGCGTAGTCAGGATGATTGCAAGGATGTAGCGTCTGCCGTCGAGTTCCTGGGCCAAAAGGGTATCGCTGCTTTCTGTAATTGATTTTATCTCGGGAGTCTTTCGAAAAATGAGTCGTGCGAATGTGCAAAGAAGACTCCAGATTTTCTTTCGGAAAAAAATCAATACGGCAAGAAGGGTCGCAAGATGCAGGAACACATCAAAAAGAAGAGGGATGTCATCAAGTCCGAAAAGCTTTTGAGCCACAGCCAAGTGTCCCGAAGAAGAGATGGGCAAAAACTCGGCAAGTCCCTGAAGAGCACCGAGCAACATGCTTTGAATGAGAGTCATAAAATCCTCCGTAAAAAATAAAAGGCACCCCCAAACGCTCAGAGGTGCCCCGTAAAAATGTGGCGAAATGCCTTAGTTGTATGTGTAGGTATAAGCGGACTGCTGCTGCAACTCGTTTAAAGTTCCACCGAATTTCTCAGAAACGAAATATACGCTGACTGACGTGGGATTTCCCTTTGTGTCATTCTTGTAAATCTCGCGCTGATAGAGAACACTATTCGCATTGTATGTGTCAATCTCCGTCAGATATCCCTTGCTCGCGTCATAGCGGTACACAATCTTTGTCTTGATTTTTCCATCCGGCTCCACATACTCAACCTGGGAAAGAACACCGTAGTCGTTGTAGCTGTAGACCTCTTTCCGATCCAAAGAACCGTCTCCGTAATAGCGGCAGATTTCGGCGGGCTTACCGGCAGGATTCATCGTGGAGATTGCGCGGACCAAAAGTTTTCCGTTTCCGTCGTAGTAAGATTCGATCACTTTCGCTTCTTTTCCCTTAGAAACTTCCTTGTCGTTGTACTCGTAGATTGTCTTTCCGGAAAGTCGGTTGTCCTTGTCGAATTCGGATTCGGAAGTCAGACGATTGGATGTGTCGTATTCCAGGGTTGTCTTCCAAATCATCGTGTTCTGGGCATCGAAAAATGTGGAAGAGACGAGAAGACGCTTTTCATTATACTCATAGGTGATTTTATCCACCAGAGCGTTCTTTGCGTTGTATCCGGTACAAACAGTCTCAAGTCCCGCCGCATTGTAATCATGCACATATTTTACGGCAACGGAGCGGTATGTCGAGCCAAACTTCGACACAATGTTATAATCAGTTTTTGTATAGTTGGAAAGACTTCCTGCGGGAGTAAAGCTAGCTCTGTCAAATGCAAATGCTCCAGCAACCATTGTAGCCGCCATAACAGCAATTAAAATCCTTTTCATTTTTCCTCCGGTGATAGATTCTGTCTTTGATATGGGAAGCAGCCCCATAAATTTTTCAAAAACAAGTTCTGAATTCTATATCGGTTATTATACACCAAGTGTAAAATAAAATAAAGCCCAAAAGATGAATTTAGGGCAGCTTATTAAAGCAGGATGTCTTTTTCCTCAAGGATTCGGTTCGGACAAAGCAGGCAGGAGCGCTCCATGCAATTTTTCAGCTCACGGATATTTCCCGGCCATGAATATGAGCAGAGTTTCAGGATTGCGCTCTTGGAAACCATTTTGTTCCAGCCCGACGCGAAGTTTTTTGCCATGAGAGGGATATCGAGCCTGTGATTTTTCAACGGAGGAACCTCTATCACAATCGTGTTGATTCTGTAGAACAAATCCTCGCGGAAGAGGTGATTCTTTACAAGAGTCCTCAAATCACGGTTGGTCGCAAAAATCATCCTTGCGTTAAATCTCTCCAAAACACCGCTTCCCATTTTTCTGAAACAACGGGTCTCAATCAGGCTGAGCATCTTTGACTGCTCCTCCAAGGGCAAATCCCCAATCTCGTCGAAAAAAACGGTTCCCTCCCCGGCATCCTTCAAAAGACCATCGCTGTTCGTAGCCTCGGTGAACGCTCCTCTCACGGTTCCAAAAAGGTCGCTCTCCAGTCTGCCTATGTGATTCGGGATGTTGATTTCAATGAACTTGCCTCCACGCCGGGATGAAAGATCATGGATTTTTCGTGCGGCACTTGATTTTCCCACTCCCGTTTCCCCCAAAAGAAGGACATTCGCGTCGGAATTTGATGCCACGGTCAAAAGTCGGTTCAGCTCCTCCATTTGCTTTCGGGAATCATCCCCATCACCAAGCTCCAGATTAGGTTCCGTCCCCTTAGTCAGATTCCATTCCGCAAATTTGTCGTCAACAAAAGTATTATATGGAAGATTTTCGCTCAAAAGTGACTCTGCCTGTACCGACCGCAAAATCTGAAGATACTGGTCCGCGGTAAAAAATTTCGCCTTGGTAAAACGGGATTTACGCTCGCCGGCACTCAGGGCAAAATCAGAACCGATGAAAATGAGGCGGATCTGTCGTTTTTCCTGAAAATATGTGTAGATGGCGGAAAGAATCACATAATCATAGCTTCCGTAATCAACAATCAGGGCAAGCGCGGAAAAATCCTCAGTCTTCAGGCTCGATGCCGGCAGAACCTCGAACTCACTGAGCAAGGATTCGCACCAGGCATAAAAATCGGGCTTGGAGGAAAGGACGAGAACAATTTTCTTTTTCACAAAAACTTTTTAAAATTCCTTCTTGAACAAACGATACCAGACCAAAAGTATCTTATATTTAATATACGGAAAAATTAAGAATATTTTTAAGGGATTGTGGACAATTTCGTCCCAAATTTCGTGTCCCTTGTCAAATGTGGACTCTTTCACACGGTTCCGTCTTTCGCCAAGGATTCCGATTACGTCGCGGTTGTACAAAAAGATGCTTGAAGAAAATGAGTTCCGCCGGTTGTATGCCCAGCAGTCCTTTTCCTTGATTCCCTCGCTCACCAGAACAAGGGAGGGAGATGCCTTGTAGATTGCCTGAACCACGTCGCTTTCAACTGATTTCGGGAAATAACCCACGTAACGTCCCACAATCTGTAAGTCACGGAATGTATTTCGCACATTTTTTTCGGCGGCCATGACGGTTTTCTTTCTTCCACCGAGCAGATAGAGGGATTTGAAATGCAGCTCCAGCACGTTCAATATGCTGATTATGGCATTGAAGGGATTGTAGCGGATTGGAACAGTCTGCTTAAGGAATTTCGCGCCCTTCAGGATGCTTTTTGAAATGGGGATTATCAAATCGGCGTTCTGAACACAGCGGGCATACTCACCCTTTCTCCTTGCCTTGAGCAAATCCCACACGGACAGAAAAACAATCTGCTTCGTGCCGGGCTGGGCCACCAATTCCATTATCTTGCCTTCCAAATCCTGCGGTTCACAAACATCCACAGGAACTCCAAGTACTTTTATCCTTTGAATTGCCATAAATCTTTCTCCACGAGCGCATTTTGCAAAGCCGCCATGCCATAGACAGCCGCAGTTTCGCATCGTAAAATATTTGTTGCAAAGTGAACGGGTATGATTCCGTTTTTCTGCATGAAATCTATCTCTTCCGGTGAGATTCCACCTTCGGCACCCACAAAAAGAGCCGCTTTTTTAGTTTCTCCGCCCCGTAACGCAAGTCCGACGGCTTTATGAAGGGCCAAAGTTCCCCTGGTCTGCTCGTAAAGTACAAGCGCAAGGGGATTTTCCTGACCGCATGAGTTTTCCTTCCATATATTAACGGCATCTTTCAGGCTGCAGCATGGAAAAACTTCCGTATTTACCGGGGATCCGCTCTGTTCCCTCGCCTCCTCAATCAGTCTGGGCCATCTCTGGTCGGTTCCGTCGGATTTTTTCACGGCAGAGTCGGTTGAGCCGTTCTGACAAAATGTGCCCGCAACCGGAACGAAAAATCTCACGCCACATTCCACTGCCTGCCTCAGGATTAAATCCATTTTAGGAGGTTTCGCCGCAAATTGGAAGAGCCAGAGCTCACAATCCGGGACAGAATCTATGGGAGCCGCTTTATTCACGGATGTACCCACCATTTCTCCCGCCACCTGCAGGCTCAAGGATTTTTTTCCCTGACCAACCGATGCCACGGTCATTTGCTGCACAGTTGAGTCGGGGAGTCTCACAAGCACCATGTCACCGACCGAAAGACGGAGTACCTGCGCGAGATGACGGGCTTTTTTCCCCTCCACAAAAATGCAGCCGGAAGAATCGGGAAATGTTTCTGCTACAAACTGCCTCATGTCCGCTACTTTTTCTCTGCCGAAGACTCTTCCTGCAGTTCTTTCAGGGTCTTTGTGCTTTTGATGAGCGTCGTAAAATCTTCTTCCTTCAGAATCCTGAGAGCCTCGTTAAGCTGGATGTCGTAGTCCAAATCATAAAGGCGGGTGGGCTTCAGTCTCTCCACTTCATTCCTGATGATTTTTCTGAGCACCCTGAGCTCAAGCGGATAGGTTTTGACCAATGTTTCCGCATAATCCGCTACGGCCTTTTCATCCATGTCGGGATGCAGCTCCACATAATCCGCAATCACAGTGCTGTTCATCAAATCGGCATAGGCTTTTTCCTGCTCCGGTGTGAAAATCGGATAAGCAATCGCCTTGTCCGGCGGAATTCCAATCTTGTCGATGTTCATGTCGCTTGGCGAATAATAGCGCGCCACAGTGATTTTGAATCCGTCGTTGTTTATGAGGTCGCTCGGTATCTGCACGCTTCCTTTTCCGAATGTCCGCTCACCCACGAGATAGGCAACATGTGTGTCCTTCAAGGCACCCGCAAGAATTTCAGACGCAGAGGCAGAGGCTCCGTTTATCAGTACGATTACGGGAATTCCCTTTACCTTGGTTTTTCTAGCATGGGCCACATAAACGCTGTTCTCATAGGAAATCCGGCTCTTGGTCGCTACAATCGTGCCTGAGTCGATGAATTTATCCGCAATCTCCACAGCAGCAGAAAGGAGTCCGCCGCCGTTGTTACGCAAATCAACAATCAGGGCTTTGTAATTTGACGTGGAGAAACTGTCCAGGGCTTCCTGAACCCTCGATGTGGTATTGGAAGAGAACTCGGTGATTTTGAGATATCCGGTCGAACCAATCATGCCGTACTTCACCGTGGGATTCTCAATCACTGCACGGACCAGAGTTTTGTCGAACACCATGGTCTTTCCGCGGAGGATTGTCACAGTAACGCTGGTTCCCACGACGCCCCTGAGTTTGTCAAGGACTTCATTCATGGTCATGGGAGCCGTATCCTCACCGTTAATCGCCTTGATTTTGTCCCCCGCCTGAATTCCGGCCCTCGCTCCGGGTGAGTCCTCAATCGGCTGGGCAACTTCCACGTAAGCTGGTTTTTCGGGTGTGTTCTCGGTTGGCTTGGTGATTGAAAGTCCCACGCCTCCAAATGAACCCACGGTGGTGTCTTTCAGGCTCCTCCACTCATCCTTGGGCATGTAAACCGAATAGGGATCGTCCAGAGCCTCCAGCATCCCTTTGATTGCGCCCTCGTAAAGAATCTCCGGGTCAACCTCTTCCACGTAGTTCTGCTGTATGTAATAATACAGAGTGTTAATCAGCTCAAGATAGCGCCTGTCCTCCTTTTGACTTGCCGTCTTAGAGGGAGACTGTGCGAAACACTGCGACGTAGCGATGGACAATACAAAGAAAGCCATTGCGGTAGTAAAAACATGTTTTACTGATCTAGAAAAAAACTTATCCATACTTATATTTTACGGTGTTTTTTCTCTCTATGCAAGAGTTGAATTTAGGTGTATAATAAAAAATATGCAGATTATACCAGTTGCAAGCGGTAAGGGCGGCGTAGGAAAAACTTTACTCAGTGCCAACCTTGCGATCGCTTTAGGACAGGCCGACAAGAAAGTACTTCTCGCCGACTTAGATTTGGGGGCATCGAACCTACACTTGGTCATCGGACAGTCAGCTCCGAAGACGGGACTTGGCACCTACCTGACGGGACAGAGCCAGTTCAAGGACATCATCATGCCCACCGACTACGAAAACGTCTCATTTATTGCCGGGGATTCCGAGATTCCAGGGCTTACCTCCCTACGCACGAGCAAAAAAAATGAGCTAATCCGAAATTTCCAGGAGCAGGACTTCGACTATCTGATTCTGGACTTGGGAGCGGGAACACACCTGACCATTTTGGACATGTTTCTTCTCTCGCCACAGGGAATCATCGTCACGGCACCCACGGTAACGGCAACTCTGAACGGCTATCTCTTTTTGAAGAACATCGTCTTCCGCATGATGTACAACACATTCAAAAAAGGAACCAAAGCCCATCAGTACCTTGAAGCCCTGAAAAAGGACTCCGCCTCCCTGCAGCGTCTCTACATTCCCAAGCTGGTGGAAGCGCTGGAAAAGGTGGATCCTGAAAACACGGCCCTCTTCAAAAACCGCATGTCAGAATTCCGTCCACGCATGGTCCTGAACATGATTGACGATCCCAAGGACACCGACCGCGCGAACAAAATCCGCCATTCATGCCAGGAATTCCTTGGATTGAATCTGGAGCATCTGGGCGTAATCTACCGGGACACAATGCAGGACAAGGCGCTCGCATCCCGTCTGCCGATTATCGTGTACAAGCCCCAGTCCCTCGTTTCCCAGGGAATCTACAGGATTGCTGAAAAGATAATCCACTCAGAGACCCTGAAATTCGACGACGAATATGACATCACCCAGGCAAGCGAGACATCCTTCCAGATTGCAAGTGAGGAAGCGGATGAGGACTACAGCCAGAAGATGGCATACGTGGAAGAGCTGATCGGAAGCGGAACACTGACCATGGGAGAACTTGCCGAGACAATCAAGCAGCAGCAGTTTGAGCTTTCCCAGCTGAAGAAAGAAAATCTTCTATTAAAGAAGAAACTTCTGGATGCGGCGCGTCAGGGATTTAAAATTTAATCAGAGGAGCCTCCGAAATCAGATGCATCCTCAAAGGACTATATAAATGTTTAGCACTCTACCTTTGTATATTGAATATCCGAAATGGATTCACCCGGAGCTTTTCCCAGGAGTCCCTTTTCTGAGCCTGATCCGCTGGTACGGACTTATGTACATCTTTGCGTTTGTGACCGCCTTTTTGATTTTGAGGAAACAACAGCGTGAGGGAGCCCTTGACAGCCCGGACAGAAAAGCGACAGAGGACGACATTTTCAGCTTCATCGCATGGGGAATCGTGGGTCTTTTACTCGGCGCAAGGATTTTCTCAACCCTGGTCTATGACACGAGCGGAATCTACTGGAAAAAACCATGGCTCATTTTCTGGCCCTTCGACACTACCACAAAAAAATTCACGGGTCTTGCTGGAATGTCCTACCACGGAGGATTCATCGGAGGTCTTTTGGGCATGCTGATTTGGTGCAAAGTCCACAAGCGTCCCGTCTGGAAATGGATTGATGCGATGGCGGCTTCCATTCCCCTGGGATTCACATTCGGCAGAATCGGCAACTTTATGAACGGAGAGCTTTTCGGCAGGGTAACGACAGTTCCGTGGGGCATCCGTTTCCGTGCGGCGAAAAAATTTCCCATAAGTCAGGACTGGGTTCAGGCAATCATGGACAAAATCGGACTTGCGGCGGAAGAAGGAAGCAAACTGATAAATCTTCCACGACATCCGAGCCAGCTTTACGAGGCACTTTTCGAGGGTCTCATCCTTTGGTGCATACTCTGGCTCCTCCGCAAAAAAAAGCCCTTCGACGGATTCATCGGTGCGTGCTACACAATCGGCTACGGACTCTTCCGTTTTGTCATTGAGTATTTCCGCGAGCCGGACTCCGACCTTGGCTACAGGATTTCCTTTGACGGAAACAAAGAGACTGCCCTGAACACGTCGCTTCTGAACATCAGCACGGGACAGATTTTCTGCTCCATTATGATTTTGGGAGGCATCGCGTTGATGATTACTCTGTGGATTCTGCACAAAAAGAAGCAGGCAAAGGAAAGCGCCCTTTAGTCAGAAACCGACGGCAACCCCTATCAACAATTTCTAAAGGTTGCCCAATTTACGGAGGGACTCAAAAAAATCGGATTTTGGAGCTTCCCTTCAAATACTTGCAGGAAAATCCGATAAAATGATGTGGGGGGACTGTAAAGGGCCTGCCATTTAAAAGAGGTGATTTATGAAATCTATTGGAATCAAACTTGCCGACGGCTCTTTTTATCCTATTTTAAGTGATGGTGGAAAGCAAAAGAAAAGTCTCGATGTAACGACCGTAAAAGACAACCAGACTACGGTGCAAATCGACCTGTACCGATCCGAGACAGATTCCATGGACGACGCGGAGTATGTGGACAGCCTGGAGATAAAAAATCTGAATCCGCATCCGAACGGAGAGCCGAATCTCCACTTGGAACTGAGCATGGATGAGGAAAACAAACTTCAGGCAAAAGTCCGCGACCCGGAAACAGGCAAAATCAGCTCAACGAAAGTCACGTTGATTTCCAGAACCGCCGAGGAACGCAACGAACCCGCAAATTTCGCGCTCGGAAGCACAAAGGAAGAACGTGAGGCCGAGAAATCCCTGCTGGAATCTTCCAACGACGAGGATTTTTCATTCGACTCCATTTCCGAAACCAAGCCCGC
>AUXO010418821.1_pt1 | contig 10405 bp, 9 predicted proteins | sample 768731 | NCBI WGS metagenome assembly AUXO01 (sample SAMN02715735, study PRJNA202380) | gut metagenome | biome: sheep rumen | host: Ovis aries | place: New Zealand: Palmerston North | reverse complement strand
TTGGTATCCACGAAGATATACCGCGTCTTGATTTCTGCCTGATCAAAATAAAACGTCCAGTTGCTGCCGATGCGTGTGACGCGGTCCGCAATTGGAGACAGCAGCAGGCTGTAGATCGTGTTGTCGTCGTAGGCATATGCCGTAACATTCGCGCTGCTCGTCCAGTTGCTGTTATCGTCGTGGTTGCCCCTGGCGACCGGGAAAAAGCCGTTTGTCTGCACAAAGCGGAAATGGTTGACGCAGTCCAGGAGCACCTCCGCCATTGCGTCCTTTTCGCCCTGGTTGAACAGGTCCCCGCCGCAGAACACGTTTCTCACGTTCGTTTTGGACAGGACGCGCCTGACCAGCGCCGGGGAATTCCGGTAGTTCGTTTCCCAGTGCAGGTCTGTAATGAATACAAACGTGGTGCCGTTCGCTCCGGCCTCGTTCATGTTGGCGATGATCAGCGGGATTTTGGCAGACAAATTTTCCTCAAAATATGACGGAACAAAATCAATCATTTCCGTTTTTGTCTCAAGTTCCGTCACGTCATCTTGTAATGTTGTGATGTCCGCCTCTGCTGACTCCATACGATGGGTGAACATATAGTCCATCAGCAAACCGCCGCGAAACGAAGTGTAATGAGCCGCAAAAATAACCGGATTATTGGACACGATGGTTTTTGAGGTGGCATTTGTCATGCCCTTGTTAACCTTTGGGGAATGCGTATTGACATCAAAATAGAGAACAAAAGATGTGTGAGATATTGTTTTTTGATCTCTGTCTACAGTTATCCCTGCCGTCTCGGCCGCACTTAATATAGCGTCAATCGTGATTTCATACGTTGTTCCGTCCATCGTTAAAAAGTAGTTATTACTGCCGAGCGACAATACAGGAGGAGAAACAGCGTATTTTGACCAAGATGCCGTTTTCGCACCATTAGCGATATAAAACAAGTAATAGTGACTATGCGTTTTTATCGTCCTATATACTTCGGCAAAGTCATCTTCAATCTGATCTTTATATAATTCCCCTGAATAGACTCTGCTTTCACCACCTTTATCGTTAACTACAAGATAAGCAGTACCCGCTGGCGCTGTGATTTTGAGTTTATTTGCAGTATAGTTGGATGACGATTTAGATAGTATAGCACCACTCTCGTTGATAAAAGCATAAGCATAGGTTGTCGTACCACCAACCGCATACACGGTAAATACATCACCAGCAACACACGGAATTAAATACGAGTTCCACGCTGGATTTGACGTTGGCGAATTAATATTAATATTATTGCTGGCGGAATTAAAACACATACCGACATGAGTTATACTATAAATCCTGTTGCCAACAATATCTTCGCCGCAATAGCTTAACGCATTTTTTACTGCGTCAACATCGTTACCTAACGCCACAAGAATAGCGTCTGTGCCAGTCCACCCACCAGCCGCATGGTCGATAACGAACTTATAAAGATTCCCATCATAGATAACAAAATCGCCAGCGTTATATGCACTAGCTCCACTAAATTCTCGCGCTACCGAATCATACGAAGCCGCCCGGATATTCTTCAGCGCCTGTGCTTTTTGAGAATCAGTCAACGTCTGTGCAACATCGTACCGCACAGATTTATTAGCCGCCGCATTTGCCTCCTGAGCGGCCCTGTCACAATCCGATATTTTCTCAAGTAACTGATCGATAGTGGGAATCACTTCTCCGCTATCAATCAGCGCCTCTCCCTGTGATCTCCGAACATTACCAACACAAGCATAGATGACATTGGTTTTGCCACCATCTGTGTTAAACACAACCATCTGAAAGCGACCGGGAAAATTATAGCAATCATGATGAAGATCAACAACTGCGTCCCCATCAGAATTAATGGACGTATAAGACGTGTGTCCAGATGACGCATTGGGAGCCAAATAAACCGTCTGATTGTCCGCCCTCATAAACCGTACAGAAATCGAGCCAGACAGGTTGGAATGTTCACCGTTATGATAACACGCAATGACGAATTCATGCCCCTGATTTTCCTGCGTAAAAACAACACCGTTCAGCGGTTCAACGTTAATCGGGGTATCAAGATTTGTTGTCTTTTTGATAATAATCACGGAATAAGCACCTCCCTCGTACCATCTGCGTTAATTCTAACGGTTTCGCCGCCCAGAATCTCCTCCCCGTTGGACTCTGCAATTTTCTTAATCCGTTCCCTGTTAAGTCTTGCTTCTTCGAGAGCCGCTTTTTCTGCTCGTTCTTTTGCTTCTTTGCTTTTTTTTTCGCCCTCAATCAATGCCGACAGTTTATTAAGCGCACTATTAGCACAATTCCAGTTATACGGGCCCGTCAACGACATCTTTGAAATGTCTGCAATGATTGATTCAAGCATCTGGATAATGTCCACGCTTTTTCCCTCCTTTAGCTGGCATTTTAGCTGCCTTCACGACCGAGGTAATAAATTTTTGTTGTTTTCGCAGATACAGAACCGGGTTTAAATGTATCAGAGCAAAGTCTTCCGGCAGTAGAATACAGATTTTCGAAATCTCCGTTTCGTTCATAAACAAAATTCCGTCTGGAACTAACGCTTAAACTTGGAGCAGTCACTGTTACGCTTGTTACCACATCCATCTCCTTCCAATGCGCAATACGACCAACGCCGTTTCCGTCATGGTAAGTAAGATTCCACAGTTCAATGTTTGTAAACTGCCCGTTTCCAGCGCCAATAATTCCGTATTCTCCCGCTGTAATTTCGGTGTGCCCATCTTTTACATAAACACATCCATCAATCGTAAGTGTTTTAGAGCTACCAATCCACACGTGATCAGCGGCAATATATGCCTGACTGCCATCTTTATTGATAGACAAAGCAATTGTTGCTGGTGTTATCTTTGCCGTGCCAGCATCAATGTCCCCTTCTCCGATTTTATCGATAACAACTTGGAAGGAATCATGTGTTAAAACAAACTGTCCATAACCTGTAAGTGTTCCCTGCCCCATTGCGTCCCATTGAGTGTCGGTAGCGATAAATCGGAAATATTCATCTGCCTGTTCAAAATGAGTTTCAAAACGCTTTTTTTCCTTCTCCTTTTGCTCTGCGTTCCCGGCCATACCGCCACCCATACCGCCACCAACCGTACTGGTGACAGCCGCCATGTCAATTACCAAATCTGGGGTTGCGTTTGCAAGCGTAATGGTCACGGACTCAGGCTCGTTATAGACATCAGCGTACTGTTTGTCAATAATAACCTCGTTCTCTTCCACGCTGAGCCACGGAATAGCAATCCTGCATACCTGACCAACGTTAAACTGGTCGATAGCCAAACCTGTAACCTGTGACAACTCAACGCCTGAAATACTAATACTAACAATAGGATGGTCGTGGTTACTGAGGTAAGAATCAATAATCGCCTGTTTTTGAGTTGTATTAAGATTGTCGCTTAGCGACTGATGTTCTTCATGCAAACCATACAAAGCAATGTTGGCACTATCTGTATAGCCAATTCCGTCACAGTATACACGAGTAACCACGCCTGATGCGTTTCTCGACACCTCACAGGATGTGAGATTACGACTCAGTCTCCCCTCACAACTAGCCACGGTTGGACGATGTTTTATATTTACTCTCCAATCCGTTTCTGTTCTCTGCTCAAACTCAAGCTGATAATCTGGGATATACTGCATAATTGCCGAAATGCTGGCCAACAACGTAAAACCGCCCAACTCAATATAAATAGTATTGGCGCTTTCTACCGTTCCAACGCTCCACCTAGCGTTATTTCCCTGCTTACCAAGAATGTAAGTCAGTATATTTGCGACTGTATCCGTTTTATTTTCCGAATACGTTTTTTTGTTCGCCCCATGCGCCGATCCTGATGTGGGCACTATATCAGACGAGGTGTCAGGAATTACAATATCTCCAAGCGTTCCGGCCCCATGCTCTAAATAAACCGTCTTTTCTCCGCTTGACATATCTTCAGAGACACTCATACAACGGTAATATTCTGCTTTCCCGTCTGGAGTAAAAATCTTTACCCAGTCAAAAGCATTGATCTCATCCGTTGCCGGAAGCGTCATATTCGCCGTAGATAACGGTGCCAATGATTGGAATACTGAACAATTGAACGGATGTAATCTACGTGTATATTCTCCATTTTCAAATACTAACGGCATCGATATCACAAATACACCCCCTTTATCAACAGTTTACAAGTCGCTGAACCACTTGCAGTAAAGCTTACATTATTTATACCATGCTCCGCAATCAATCGATCATCGCTTGCCGCTGTTCGCTTATCCAACAGCGATACGTTACCAGATTTGACCTCTAGTATATGATGATCATCCGTATATCTGATATTAATCGTACTGCCGCTAGAAACACCGAGATTTGCAAAAGCAAACGTTGTGTCTCCTACTGTAATAGACATAGCGGAAATCGCCGCTTGTGCCGTAACAACTGCCTCAACATCCGACCTAATACCACAAGGATAATATACTTGAGTTGAATCACCAGAGTTTAACTCGACCACCGTTGATGCGGTTTCCTCTGTCCAGAAGGGGTAATCATACGCTGTAAACTCAAGCACAAGTACATCTGTCCACCCCATCACAGATGCCGCTGAAGGGAATCTCGTTGTTTTGCAATAAATCCGTTGTCCGATTCTATCGCTGGTCTTAACCCATCCACCATCAGCACACCAATCAATGATGGACTGTATTACGCGCTGACGTTCTGCCGTATCGTATTTACGCACCATAAAGCTAACAGAAATCCGGTTATTCTGAACGTATTCATTTCCAGCAAAAGCACCATCGTTGGCGGCTAGTCGGCTTGTCGTGTATTGCCGACTAACCGCCGTGTATCCAACGTCCACAATATAGATATCTGGGTCTATCCCTGCCAACGATACATCATTTAGCCATACTGCATATCTACTGATCATACCGTGGCATACCTCCGTCTATACTGAGCTTGATGTAAATTTTTGCTAATTTGTCCCGTAACTGCATTACCAACAGCCGCACCATCCATATTAATCTGGATATTACCAACAGCAGATGCGACTGCAGATGCAACGGCCGAATACAACTGCTGGGTGTTAAATCCACCTACGCCTTGCCGCCATGATTCGCTCTGACTACGATTCAGAACGGCTTCGCCACGATGCAGACGAACGTGGTAATCATCATAAGGAACATAGTTCAAGCCGCTTGCGCTACCACGACCACCACCACCCGGCTCTCCTGTCATATCAACGTAAGTAATACCGCTATCTTTTGTGGTGGGTGTTAGACTGTTGTTGGGGCCTCCAAAAAGGCCCTGCCAAATGCCTTGAATCCCAAGCACCAATCCATTTGTTACATCGTGCCACCAATTAATTATTTTCTGCCTAATTTCACTAATCTTAGGAGTTTCAAACTTGAATACTAGATCGCTCATCCCTTGTAAAATTTTCCCAAGTACACCAGAATCGCCTTCATCGCCTGATCCGTTCCACCAAGAAATGACTTTCTGAACGATATCCGGGAAACCAATACCGAAAACAATACTTTTCAGACCTTCAACGATTTTACCAAGAACACCACCGTTCCCATCTTCGCCGGAGCCGTTCCACCAATCAGAAACGCTTTTAACAATCTCATCTACATCAGGAAAACCTAACGCACCTAATACCCAATCGGCAAAGCCTTTTATCTGTGCTTTTACGCCACCATTTCCGTCTTCACCGCTCCACCACGTTTTAAACTGCTTACCAATATCGTCTGCATCCGGTAACCCAAAAGCACCAAGAACCCAATCTGTATAACCTTTAAGTTGGGCTTTTACGCCACCATTTCCGTCTTCACCACTCCACCAATTTGTGAACTCTTTAGTAAGCTCATCGACATCGGGGAAGCCAAACGCACCAAGCACCCAATTGGCAACCTGTTTTAACATGGCCTTTACGCCACCATTGCCGTCTCCGCCTTCCCACCATTTGCGGAAATGCTCTTTCGTCTCTGTTCCATCTTCATCCGCGAAGCCAAATAAACCAAGAACCCAAGTTGCCGCTCCTTCGATCCAGTCCTTGGCCATGCTCCACCAATTGCCGAAGAACGTGACAACCTCTTCCTGCGTCTCTTCAGGCAAACCGAAAAGGTCAAGCACCCAAGTAGCCGCACCTTCCAGCAACGCTCTTAAGCCACCTTTGCCGTCTCCTCCATCCCAAAATGTAGAAAACGCTGTAGAAATTTTCGACCAAACTTCCGAAACCGGAGGAAAGTCAATACCGCCTTCTGGTCCGTCACCAAAAACAAACTTAAGAACAGATTTCGCCGCTGTTTTGATACCATCCCACAAGCCATTCAGACCGTTGATGATTTTCTCTCGTACTTCGCGGCCTTTTGGGAATTTGATACCGCCGTCTTCAGTCTCACCAAAAACAAATTTAAGAACGCCTTTTGCCGTCTCTTTGACTTTATCCCAAAGCGCAATCAATCCATTCTTGATTTTGTTTCGAATCTCAGAACCAGTAGGGAATTTAATTCCGCCATCTTCTGTTTCACCAAAAATAAGTTTGAGAATTGGCTTTGATTTTTCCTTTATTCCGTTCCAGAGATTAGAAAGCGTTTCTTTAGTTTTCCGCCAAAGCTGACCAAGCGTAGGCCATTTGATTCCACCATCCTCTGTTTCACCGAAAACGAGTTTGAGAACATCCTTTGCCTTTTCTTTGATCCCATCCCATAACGCTTGGAATCCCTTTTTAGCCTTCTTCCAGATGACTGCGGCAGTCTGCCAATTAATACCACCGTCTTCTGTTTCACCGAAGATGAACTTGAATAATTTTTCTGCTTCTTTTTGTATGCCATCCCATGCGTCAGTGGCCGCTTTCTGTACATCCGCCCACGTAGGCCATTTAATCTCGCCATTGACGTTTTCTCCGAATATGGCTTTGCCTACAGTAGTACCAAGCGCACTAACGCCATCAACAATATCCTTCCACGCAGTAGAGATAGCCTGTCCAATCTCCTCCCACGTTGGCCAATCAATATCACCGTTTACGTTTTCTCCGAAAATGATTTTACCTAGATTTGTAACGCCCTCTTTAATGGCTCCCCACGCCATAACAATCGCGTTACCAATATCTTCCCATGTGGGCCACTTAATAGTTCCGTCTACATTTTCTCCAAATACAATACGACCAAGACCTTTTACACCATCAACAATGGTATTCCACGCTCTAGTAAGCGCGGCTCTGATATCCTGCCAAGTAGGCCACTTAATATTCTTGATGCCGTTAAACAGCGTCTCGAACACACCAAGAAGACCTTTGCTGTCATAGGCTTTGCGAATCTTTCCGGCAAACTCAGTAATCTTCTTCATTCCGTTTGTCAGAACAGGAAGAATCTGAGCGCCAATCCGTTGCTTAAACGCCGTAAATGTCCTTTTGAGTGTGTCCAACGCATCACCAAAGGCCACAGAAGCGTCTACGTCATCGTCAGACATAACAAGACCGAGTTCATGCGCCTGTCTCCTCAACTCGTCAATTGAATCGGATGAGGAATTGAGCAACGGCATCAAAGATTGCGCGTTCCGCCCGAATAACTGGATCGCTAGCTGTGATTTCTGTGCGCTAGCTGGCATTTTCTGGAACGCTCTAACCAACGCTTCAAACTGATCTTCTGGTGACAAACTCTGCAGATGGGCCGCAGACAATCCAAGACGCGATAACCCTGCCGCTGTTTCTGCAGAATTTTCCGCAATCGCCGCTCCCATTGTCTTCATGGTCATACCCATAGAATCAATAGAAGCACCAGACTGTCCAAGAATATAATCCCACTCCTGAAATGCCTTGCGGCTCATGCCAAGTGCCTGTGAAGTTTTATCAATCCTATCACCAGCAGCCGCAGTCTCATTCGCGAGATTCCAAATATCAGACGCGATTTGTTTTATAGCCAAAGCGCCAATAATCCCTTTGATTACGTTCTTGGCTTTATCCATGTAACCGCTGAGATTCTCCGCGAGGCTTTTACCGCTCTTATTTGCATCTTGTATGTCATTATCATATCCGGTCTTATCAAGGACAAGCTTAGCCGCCACTTGAAACAATTCCATCGCCGCCAACTGCAGTCACCCCCTTTCCAAGTTTATCAATCAACCCACTTACTATTTGCTCTGTGTTCCGATTATCGTTTGGTTTCGGACGAATAAAATCTCCGTATGTTGGCATCGGGTATGTTTCACCACCGACAATTCTACCAATCGACCACAAAATAGTAGCAATATACTCTGTGTCTCTTTGTTGTCGCTCCAAATCTATCATCATGGCATTCAGATATCTTTTTCCATGATAACCATACTTGGATAAAATGACTACTACCTTATACAAATCATCATCGCTTATTTTCTCAACGAGGCGAAAAAATCCACAAGGTCACCATCCCAACAATTTTTAATGTCGAGAATGGTGTCAGTCATCTTTTGCTGTCCGATATCCTCGACCGTTTTGTCAGACAGCGCCGCAATAATTTCAAATGCATCGCCCCGATGAGATTTAAGGATCACATTAAAAACCGGAACAATGTTATCCGCGATAAACTCAATCGGTCGATCGTTACCTGTTGCCAGCCGTTCCAGTACGGCGATTGTCTCATTATCATGCATAATGTTTGCCGCTGGTTCAGCGATTCTAATAAGCACATCCGCCGCCTGATTAGTAGTCATCTCAGAAATTTTCATGTCAATCCTCCTAATTTATTTAAGCGGAGCGGGAAATCCCCGCCCCGCTTTTAGTCATCGCACATTGCCTTGATAGTGTACGTCTGTCTATTTCCTTCATACTCAACGATAACAGGAAACAGAACATAATCAATACCAGTTTTATTCACGTCAAAAGAATACTCAATTAACGCTGAATAGGGTATGGTTCCATGCTCAACCATTTCATACTCTTCAGTACCGTCTAAATACACATACTTAATGTTATACCTCTTTACCCAACTTGCTTTTTTGTGGCGTAAAGCTGTAACACTAATAGTGTTTTCATCGCTCGTATAGTGTATCGTGTATTGATTCACATTGGGATCAAACACGGGTACTAATTCGTGTGAATTTACTTCGAGCGATAGTAAATTCAAGGGGTAGGGGGGTCGAGGAAGATCACCTCAAACGGGGCGTAATCATAATCCTCAACGTTTTCCTGATACGCATGGAATTCAAACGGGATCGTACCTTCGCCTTTGTCAGTAAAGGTCAGCGTCATGCCGTTATTATTCAGCGCATTCTTGAGCGCAATCAGGACAAGCCCACCATCGGACATATCGCCTACCCACACGAGACTACTGATATAATCGTCCTCGTTAATAGCCGTCCTCATCTTGATAGTCGTTTTCTGGCCGCTGGTAGTGCTCTCGCCAGTCGCAAGAATCTGAGCAAAACGATTAGGCATGATTTCAACAAGTGTACCAGTAAGCTGAGCATCAACACTATCGACAAAAGCCCCTCCTTTAAACCGATACCTCTTCCCATCAACGTCAGGTTCACGGATTTCGGAAGTAACAACAAATGAGCCGCCACCACGAGTAGCGCCAAGAAGTTTGGTCGGATCGGCCAAAGCGCCAGTAAGAGCCGTCCTCAGCGTACTCGCATTTTCATAAGTCGAATAATCAAAATTGACAAGAAATGCACCAGCATTAAGCTGAAGATTCTGGAACGTTTCTGTCCTGCACGGAGTTACGTATCCAGCTACTGCCATAATTCACACCCCCAATTATAAGTGATAACAATTTATTTGTAGATTGATATAAGCATATCGTTGTTCTGGTACTGCATCCGTCATTAACTGCACGTATGGGCTGGCTGGCCTAATTGATACCTTCCCGCCATCGCAATCAATCAAGACACCGTTTCCAATTGCCGCTTTTATCTCATCAACCTTTGCCAATAAATCAGCGTTACTTGTCGACCTGTACCAAACTTGAGCATACATAGACCCAGATTCAAGCGGTTCTGTCTCCACCAGACTATATGTTATATAAGGCAACGTCTGATCCGTTGGAACTGTCCCCGTTGTAAAAGCTGGCAATCCAAATCCTGACCAAAACTCGTACAATGCTTTAGCTGTGTTTATCATACAAGATCCCACCGTTCCGCTGTTACCTGTCCAATCTGGAACGTGGCAACGCTGGGTGTTTCGCTGTCCCGAATGTTGCTTGTTACTCTAAACGTCAAGCCATCGCTCAATCGTCTGAATACATCATGATACTGAAGAACAAGCCCTTTGTCTACTGTAACCGTATATAATTCAGTTACACCTTGCTTTTCTGCGACCCTTGCTTCAAGCGTGTTATTCTTCACAACTGCCGCCCGAAACTCTGCACCGTCTACCCATTCATAAGTAAACCCACCAAGGCCATCAGAGACCGTCCTTTTATCGACCATGACGCAATC
>AUXO017000361.1_pt1 | contig 10408 bp, 8 predicted proteins | sample 768731 | NCBI WGS metagenome assembly AUXO01 (sample SAMN02715735, study PRJNA202380) | gut metagenome | biome: sheep rumen | host: Ovis aries | place: New Zealand: Palmerston North | reverse complement strand
GATATTTGTCCGAGAATGGTAGAATCCGCGGTTGATATTCTGGAAGAGATGGGAATATAAACAAAACAAAGAACGATTAATTTCAGAATAACTTTCTAAGATACATGAGAAATAATATGACATAAGCTTGAAGATTAAAAGGAGATTGGAAACAGGTGAATAACCCGTGGGAAGATATAAAATTGGATGATTATGAAAACCATATGAGCCTGGATTCGGTAAGGCAGCTACAGACTATGAATTCTATTATGAAGGATCAGTTTGAAGATTATACAGTCGACACAGCTACTGTATTGGGAATAGCAGGCGGAAACGGATTAGAGCACGTTCGTGTCGAAAAGTACAGAAAAGTATATGGAGTAGATATCAACAAAGACTATCTGAAAGCGGTATCAGAGAGGTATAAAAACCTATCCGGGGTATTGGAATGCTTACAGATCGACCTGATAAATGATTGTAAGAAATTACCGGAATCCCAATTTGTAATTGCCAATCTTTTAATTGAGTACATAGGATATCAGGCGTTTCAAAAGGCTGTTCTTTGGATGAAACCTAAATATGTTTCCTGTGTAATCCAGATTAACAAGAATGATTACAACTGGGTTTCTAATTCACCATATCTTCATGCGTTTGACAGGCTTGATGAAGTACATTGCCAGATGGAAGAAGAAAGACTGGAAAAAACCATGGAACAGATAGGGTATCGCAAGTCTATGGGCAAATCCTATGATCTGCCGAACGGAAAAGAACTGCTTCGGTTGGATTTCAAGATGGAAAAGAAATATGAAGCTGTTTATCTATCGGAGTTCAGCGATGTTTTCTATGTGGAGGGAAAAAATATTGTTCTGGTAAACTGGAAGAAATACTGTGAATTGGAACAATACCGAGCACCTCTGGAAAACGCCCTGAAGGTGATGAAATACCACGCAGATTGCAATTATGTTGCGGACACCAGAGACGGATTTGAAGACAATCCGTTGGATACTAAATGGGTGGCAGAGTATTTTATGCCACATGCAAAAGAGTATGGGTGTCGGATCATTTACTTTATCATCGATAAAAACAACTCCCTCCGTGAGGAACTGGAAGGACAGGAGAAGGATTCAGCACAACTTTTGGAATTCAGGTATATTTTTGGATTGGATGATGTCGAATGATTCTACCATGTGTTTGTTTTAACAGTTTTCCAGGGCTGTATGATGAAACGAATCAGGGCTAAGTGGTCGACTAAATTGGAAGTTAATTGTCTAAGAATATTTTGGTTTTCCTAAACAGATTAACTTTCAGTAAAAGTGGTATAATGGACCGGGAACCCCGTCCCCATAGCTCGTTTTACACCGAGATAATAACGGAGGCAAAACTATGTACGAGAACACACTGAATCAATTGTATAAGTCGGAACGCCTGCTGTACTACGTGAATGCGTCCAAAGACGACATTGCGGCTTTCCTGACCGGCGTGATTCCCGAGGAGATTAAGAGGTATTCCGATGCCTTTGGAATCTACGATTATCCGGGGATTTTTCTGCTTGATTCCTTTAAAAATCCCGTGATCGGAATAGAGTTCAGAATCGGGGATGACAGAATCGACTACCCCACAGAACTGGCTTCCGTTCGTTTAAACGGCTCATACTTTTTTTCCATAGAAATGGATGATGAGATCGAAATTACCGAAGAAAGCATTACCAAATTGTTCAAGGATAATGTCGGCGATGTCGTCGCACACAGAATTTACAGCGACCTTTCCATCAAGGATCATTCCAACGTATTCTCCGTTTTTAATCATTCCGGAAAACTGTGTCTGCTTTACGAATGTCAACTTAAAGGCGATATGGCCGGAAAAATCATAGCCGATGACATTAATGCGTTTGATCAAAAGACGCTGTATCAGATGGCTTTCCGTGAACCGATTACGGAGCATTACAACTGGAATCATCTCATGGCTTTCCTTGAGATGCCGACGTTTGGCAACATAAGTGATTATGCCTTTGTTCATTTTGACATCAAGGAATTTCGCGTGATTAACGAGGTATACGGACATAATGCGGCGAACAGGGTGCTTCGAAATGTGGCCAAAGCCATGAATGATGCGGATTTTGTCTATGCCAGCGCGCGCTGTCATAATGACAATTTTGCCATGATGATCAAAGACATGCCGGGTGACGAGACTGTCCGGGTGCTTGAAGAATTTTTCGATTCCCTGTCCCACTTGGAAGAAGACCCGGGTTACCGAATTTTCTTCCGCTGCGGTGTGGTGCCGATGCAAAGAACCATACTGTCCGGAAACCGTGTGGCCGACGCCGCCAAAATGGCGCAGGCGCTTGGCGTGAATCAGAATAAAACAGAAATCATCATGTTCACCGACAAGATGAATGATGACATCACCTGGGGCGATTTTATCAAAGCATATGTCGACACGGCCATCGAGAAAGATGAATTCCTCGTATACCTCCAACCGAAATTCGATATCAACGAAGAGAAAATAAAGGGAGCGGAGGCGTTGATCAGATGGAATTATAAGAATAAAGATTTTCTTTCTCCGGGACGTTTTATTCCGTTCTTTGAAAAGGACGGTTCCGTTGGAAAGATTGATGACATTGTCCTGAATAAGGTTTGTGCAGCCCTGGCTCGCTGGAAAGAAGAGGGCAGAGCGCTTTATCCTGTTTCGGTGAATTTATCCCGTAAAAGACTGTATGATCATAATCTTATTTCCCACCTAGTTGAAATTGTCGACGGATATGGTGTCAGTCATGAACTGATTGATTTTGAGCTGACGGAGAGCGCGACATATGACGATAAGGATTACATGATTCATGTCCTCGGTGAATTGAGAGCACAGGGATTCAGCATATCGATGGATGATTTCGGAACGGGATATTCCTCGTTGTCGCTTCTTACCGAGATGCCGATTGATACACTGAAAATCGATAAAAGTTTCGTGGATAAAATCGGCAAGCCGGACGAACGCGAAGAGGACGTTACCGTCATTCGACTGATTATTGCATTGTCAAAGGAACTCGGAATACATTGCCTGGCGGAGGGCGCGGAGCGAAAGGAGCAGGTTGAGTGTCTTCGCAAACTTGGATGTGCCACGGTTCAGGGATACTACTACAGCAAACCGATCCCGATTGTTGAGTATGAGAGTAAGTTTCTGTAGGAAACAGATTGGTGGTTCGTGGCCCTTTTTTGCAAGATACGACAGAAGGAGAAGTGATATCCCATGGAATCAATCTATGGTATAATAATTCGTGATTAATTATAATTCTTTTAGAATTATTTTTAGAACAGGCGAAAAAAATAAGGCTTTGCGATTTCGCAAACCCTTATAAATACAAAGTCGGCGTGACTGGATTCGAACCAGCGACCTCTACGTCCCGAACGTAGCGCTCTACCAAGCTGAGCCACACGCCGTTATTAGGCACATTGTTGATAATAGACGATTTTACATCGAATGTCAAATAGAAAGTAGTAAAAACAGTGATTAAGAACGTTATTTTTGATATCGGAAATGTTTTGGTGACCTTCCTTTGGGAGGACTTGGCGGGAGAGCTGGGATTCGATGAGGACGCGATACGCATCATGAACGAGCGTGTTATCGGAGACCGCTGGAATGAACTGGACCGCGGCGTGATGAGCGAAAAGGAAGCGGTCGAGTACATCAAGGAGGCGCTTCCTGGTTTGGAGGATAAGTTTGACGTGCTTTGGAGCCGCATCGGGGAAGTGATCGAATCCTATGATTATTCCGAGAACTGGGTTTGCGAACTCAAACAAAGAGGCGCAAACGTTTACCTTCTTTCCAATTTTCCGAAAGATCTGTTTACCCGCCTTTCGAAGACGAAGATGCCATTCCTGCCTTATGTGGACGGCAAGGTGATTTCCTCGTTCGTGCAGAAAATCAAGCCGGATCCCGATATTTACGAGTGTCTTATGGACACCTACGGGTTAAATCCCGATGAATGTGTTTTCATCGACGACAGAAAAGTGAATGTTGATGCGGCCAAGGCACTCGGTATGCACGGAATTGTTTTTACTTCGTATGAAGAAGCAAAGAAAGAGTTAGACGGTATACTTTTACAATAAGTTGAAAAGGTAGTAAAAATGTTATTCAGCTCTATGCTGTTTATCTGGATATTTCTGCCGATTGTGCTTCTGGGAAACTTCATCCTCGGAAGGCTTCCGCTGAAATATAAACAGAGAATTAAACTGAAAAATCGTTTTTTACTTATCGCCAGCCTGTTTTTCTATGCATGGGGCGGGCTTTACTACCTTGCACTGATGCTTGCGGTTATCGCAATCAATTTCTTCGGCGGTTTGTGGCTGTCCAAGATCCGGGTGAAAAAATCCAAAGCCTGGTCGCTGGTGCTGATCCTTGCCGCGAACCTGGGCCTTCTGTTTTATTTTAAGTATTTTAATCTGTTTGTTTCCACGATCGAATCCATACGAAAAATGGAAAGCGGAGCTCTGGGCCTTAAAGAGGTCGTGCTTCCGATCGGCATTTCTTTCTATATTTTCCAGGCGATGAGCTATGTGATAGACCTGTATCTCGAGAAGACAAAAGTGCAGAGAAATATCTTTGACTTCGGTCTTTATGTATCACTCTTTCCGCAGCTGATTGCGGGCCCCATCGTACAGTATAAGGATATTGAACATCAGCTGTACCGCAGAAAGGAAACTCCCGAGCTTGTTGCGGAAGGCATCAAGCGGTTTTGTTACGGACTCGCCAAGAAGGTTTTGATCGCCAATATTCTGGGCGAGACGGTGGACCGCATCTGGGAGTCCAATTTATCCAGAGTCGGTGTCGGCACGGCGATTCTGGCGAGCGTAGCATATACCCTGCAGATTTATTATGATTTCTCCGGTTATTCGGATATGGCCATCGGCCTTGGCAAAATGCTCGGTTTTTCCTTCCGGGAAAACTTCAATTTGCCGTATCTTTCCGCATCCATCCGCGAATTCTGGAGAAGATGGCATATCTCGCTCTCTTCATGGTTCCGTGAATATGTCTATATTCCGCTTGGCGGAAGCAGGGCAGGAAAAGCCAGGATGTTTCTGAATCTTTTCATCGTTTTTCTTCTGACCGGTATCTGGCACGGTGCAAATTATACATTCTTTTTCTGGGGCATGTATTATGCGCTGTTTATCATTTTAGAGCGCGCATTTATTGGTCAGTTCCTTGAAAAACACAAGTGGCTCGGTCACATATATGCCATTCTGGTCGTATCCTTCGGCTGGATCTTTTTCCGTGCGGATTCGTTCGTCGATGCCTTGAATTTCATCGGCGGATTCTTCCGTTTCAGGACGGACACCTATTCCTATCTGCAGTTTGCATCACTGAAAACATTCCTTGCCCTGATCCTCGGCCTCTTCCTTTGCGGACCGGCACAGGTTCTGGTGGGTAAGATTTATGAAAAAGTAAAAGCCAAAACACTGTTCCGCCTGGGCGATACCCTGGTGCAGATGGTGCTTTTGCTGATCTGTATTTGCGCGTTAACCAAGGGAACTTATAATCCCTTTATCTATTTTCAGTTCTAGGAGGGAAGGATGAAGCGAATAACGAGTTTATTCTCCATATTGTTATTCATGGTTATCTTGATCGTTCCCTCGTTGATCTGGGGAATCAAAAAGATTACGAAGAGTGACAAATTTGAAGTAAAAATCGAAGAAAACCGCGAACCCGCACCCTGGCCGAAGAAATTCTCTTCCGACCTTCCGTCGGAGATTGAAAACTACTACAATGACCGGGTACCGTTCCGCTCCGTCATGTTGCAGGCATACAGTGTCTGGGACGGAAATCTGGAAGGTTTCTACCGCGATTCCATGCAGCCGGTTTTGGTTGCCTTAAGCGGCAGAAAGGCGGAAAGCGTGAACTCCGGTCTTGCGGATATGTTTAACGACAAGGAAGTGGCACAAACGGAGGTCAAGCCCGCACCGCAGTCGAAGAAAACCACACCTAAGACCAAAGAGTATAAGGAAGTGGAACGTAAAGATCCGACCTGTCTGGACGCGGGATACGTGAAATATGCCAAGAAGGACGGAAGCGACGAATATACCGAGGAACTTCCGGCACTGGGACATTCCTATGCGGATGCCGGAGTCGTGGAGCCGACCTATTTAAAATACGGATATCATCTGTACCGCTGCGAACGCTGCGGTTGGGAGCATAAGGCTGAATTTAAGGAGAAGCTGATAGACGATTCCTATCTGCCCGAGAATATTTCGAACCATCAGGTAATCATCGGCCGCTTTAACTGGCTTTTCTATTCGGGCAACTATTCGAAGGATTACTTTACCGGTGCCAATGTCATGAGCGAGGAAGTGATGAACGCACGGATGAATCAGTTAAAAGAATTGCAGGACATCTGCGAGGCACAGGGAAAGACGATCGTATTTGCCGTGTGGCCGAACAAAGAGCAGGTCTATCCCGAGTATATGCCGACCTACCAGATGGAAAGCCCGGTCAAGCGGGAGCCGGTATTCGAACAGTATGTTTCCGAGCATTCGAATGTGAAATTTGTCTACCCCGTGGAAGAACTGACCATGGGTAAGGTTTTGGCAGATACGTATTTTCCGTATGATACGCATTGGAATACCTGGGGAAGTTTCATCGGAACCATGTCGATCTATACGGCTCTCGGGTATGAAACGCCCGATCTGCAGGATATCCAGATTGCGGAGATCCCGAGCGCTTCGAGAGGATTGGTCGGCACGGGACTTTTAAACGGTGAAGATTATACCGAAGACTGTGACTATCAGGTGGTTTACCGCCCCGGCGTGGAGCCGCTTTGGACGGACGGAACCAGGGACCTTGCGGCCGGATATACCGATATGTACCGTGCGGAATCCAGGGAGCCGAAATATGATAAAAACATCGTAATTATCGGTGACTCTTTCCGCGTATCGACACTTCCGTATCTGGAGAAGGATTTCAAACGCGTTGCGGGCGCGTCGAGACAGCATATGGACTGGGCTACGGACGATATCAAGGCAGCAGACATCATTGTCCTTACGGCGGTTGAACGCTTCGACAACGAACTCTTTGCCAAACTTCCCGAGCTCAAGGCCATCCTGACACAATAAGATTTGGTCTTTCGGCATAAATATGGTAAAATAGCATCTATGGGAAAAATATTCTGTATTATGGGAAAATCCGCTACGGGAAAGGATACAATCTACAAGCGTCTCTTGGCGGATGGAGCTTTGAAACTGAATAAAATCGTTACCTATACCACCCGTCCCATCCGCGAGGGGGAACGTGCGGGCGAGGAGTATTTCTTTATTGATGATGCTACGGCCGACAGGCTGCATGCGGAGGGTAAAATTGTCGAACTGCGTGCTTACAATACGGTTCACGGCATCTGGAAATACATGACGGTGGATGACGGAAACCTTGACCTGGTCGATAAAGACTATCTGATCATCGGAACGCCCGAGTCCTACACGAAATGTGTCGAATATTTCGGTGCGGATGTTATGGTTCCGCTACTGATTACGGTGGACGACGGTGTACGCTTAGAGCGCGCTTTACGGCGTGAGCGGAAGCAAAAGACACCGAAATACGAAGAAATGTGCCGCCGTTTCCTGGCCGATGCCGAGGATTTCAGTGAGAGTAAAATCGCGCAGGCGGGAATTATGAAACGATTTGTGAATGAAGATTTGGAACGCTGCTACGGAGAAATCGCCAAGGAGATCACCGTACAGCAGGGAAAATAGAGTATGCCCCGGTTTGATGCCATTGTCGGAGAAGAACAACTGAAGGATAAAATGAGAGCGATCTCGCGAAGCGCTCCGTCGCATGCATATCTGCTTGCGGGTGAGAGGCGCAGCGGGAAAACGACCCTGGCCAAATGTTTTGCCGCAGCGATCCAGTGCGAGGGGGAAGGCGAGAAACCTTGCGGAAAATGTATGTCCTGTCTGCAGGTGGAGGAAGGCTCCCATCCGGATGTGATTTTCCTGACACATGAGAAAGAAGAGACCATCGGCATTTCGGATATCCGCACGGGTCTGAATGAGGATATTCTGCTGAAACCGTATCGTGCGAAATATAAGGTTTATGTTATTGACGATGCGCAGAACATGACGGTCCAGGCGCAGAATGCATTGTTAAAAACGCTGGAGGAGCCGCCTTCCTATGCGGTCATCATCCTGGTTTCGAATACGGTGGATGCAATGCTTCCGACGATCCAAAGCAGAAGCGTACTTTTGCCCGTCAAGCCTCTGCCGGACGAAGTGATCCGCAATTACTTAATGAATCACATGCGTGTTCCGGATTACCGGGCGGATGTGATTACGGCTTTCGCCAGAGGAAATCTGGGCAGGGCCTGTGATCTGGTCGGCAATGAGGAATTCGAGGAATTAAAGAGCAATGCAATCACGATGTTAAAAGGCATTTCCGATACGGATCTCGGAACGGCCTATGTGGATGCCGTGGATATCGCCGCGAAGTACAAGGAAAATAAGAATTCCTTTGCACAGTTAACCGATCTGATCCTTTTTTGGTATCATGATGCACTGATCTACAAAAGCACCGGAAGAAGTGAAGGATTGATTTTTCGGGAAGAAATACAGTATATTAAGAAAGTGGCCGCAGAGATGTCTTATGAAGGGTTTGAGGCAGTTTTCCGTGCGGTGAAGGAAGCGAAAGAGAAGTTACGGTTTAACGTAAGCGCCGAAACGGTGGCGGATCTGCTTCTGATTTCGCTAAAAGAAAGTTCACAAAAGTAAGAGAGTATAAAGAGGAAACAAATGACAAAAGTTGTCGGTGTACGGTTCAATATGGCCGGTAAAATTTATTACTTCGACCCCTGCGGGGCTGAATTGGAACGTGGTCAGCACGTGATTGTCGAAACCGCACGGGGCATGGAATACGGCTTCGTTGTCGGAGGCGTTAAGGAAGTGGACGATTCCGAGATTGTAGCGCCCTTAAAGCCGATCATCCGTGTATCCACTCCGGAGGACGATGCGCATAATGCGGAGAATCTGGAGAAAAAGAAAGAGGCTTGCGCCATCTGCAAGGAAAAGATCAAAAAGCACGGTCTGGAAATGAAACTTGTGGACGCGGAATATACGTTTGATAACAATAAGCTTTTGTTCTATTTTACGGCGGACGGAAGAATCGATTTCCGTGAGCTCGTAAAAGATCTGGCGGGAGTTTTCCGCACCCGAATCGAGCTTCGACAGATTGGTGTGCGCGACGAGATCCGCTTAATGGGCGGAATCGGTGTCTGCGGCAGAGTGCTTTGCTGCCACAGTTACTTAACGGATTTGGTATCCGTTTCCATTAAAATGGCCAAGGAGCAGAATCTTTCCTTAAACCCGGCAAAGATTTCCGGCGTCTGCGGAAGACTGATGTGCTGCTTAAAGAATGAAGAAGAAACCTACGAAGAGCTGAACAAAAACCTTCCGAGTGTTGGAGAATACGTAAGTGCTTCCGACGGCGGACACGGTACGGTACAGTCCGTAAATGTCCTTCGCCAGCTGGTACGCGTGGTTGTGGAAGAGGGCGATTCAAGAGAGATTAGGGAATACAAGCCCGAGGATCTGCAGTTTAAGAAGATGTACCGCAAAGCAAGCGAGGAGATGACGGACGAGGACAGAGAAGCCATCGCAATGCTTGAGCAGATGGAGAAACAGGACCGTCAGGAAAAGGCGGAGCGTGAAGCCAATCAGGCTGCCGAGCGGGAAGCCAGACAGAAACGTATGGAAGAGCGTGCGGCCAAGAAAGACAAGGTCGTTAAGGCACAGTTAAATAAGAGCGAAAAGAAGGGCCCGGGGGTTCTTCCCGAAGAGGTGGATGAAGTCAAGACACCGGACGGAAAAGAGAAGAAACACAGAAGACGCGGTAAGAACAGAGGCGGAAACAACCAGCATCCTGCGGAAGAAAAGAAGCAGGGCAAGGAAGGCGATAACGCCAAGAATAAGGAGACCCGCTCAAACCGTCACGGACAGAGCTCAAGACATAACGGCAGAGAATACAGAAGCCACAGCAATAAAGACCAGCAGAGCACGTAATTATAAGCCCAGAGGAGAAGCATGAACCGGGAAGAATTTCGCAAAGAGGGGGAGAGAATCGATTCCCTGCAAAGAGACGGATATGATATCATTCAGCATCCGGGGAAATTCTGCTTCGGTATGGACGCAGTCCTGCTTTCTTCTTTTGTCACGGCAAAGATGGGCGAAAACGTTCTGGATTTCTGCACCGGTACCGGAGTCATTCCGATCCTGTTAAAAGCGAAAACCGAGGCCAGTCATTTTACCGGCCTTGAATTGCAGCCGGACGTTGCAGACATGGCACAGCGCAGTGTTGCCATGAACGGTCTGGAAGGCGATATCGATATTATTTGCGGAGATTTAAAGAATGCAGAGGCATATTTTGCCCCTGCTTCTTTTGATGTAATCACCTGTAATCCGCC
>AUXO011382397.1_pt1 | contig 10408 bp, 8 predicted proteins | sample 768731 | NCBI WGS metagenome assembly AUXO01 (sample SAMN02715735, study PRJNA202380) | gut metagenome | biome: sheep rumen | host: Ovis aries | place: New Zealand: Palmerston North | reverse complement strand
TTATCTCTTAGACAAAGACCTCAATTCTTTCTCCGCAAACATTACTAAATATTACAACTTGGAAGAAGAATTACCCCGCCATTATAGCGAGGCTATCATTATGTACAACCATCTCCATCGCAACAATCCCATCAAATACGAGAATCATGTCATTGAAGCCGACTACCAAGATTACCTAAAATTAATGAGACAGATTCCCAATAACAAGGAAATGGAAAACAAGTTGCGAGATGTCTATGGAAACACCTATTGGTATTATTACAAATTAGGATAATACTTTATGACTATTTAGTGCAAAGACATCATTTTGCATTTGCAAAAGTGATATGGCCAAACAAAAGAAAAGCGACATACTACTGGAAGCGATTCGCAATGGAAATCCATTGACTACTGCTGATAAGATGAATCTCATTGTCTCATTGAGTATTCCATCTATATTGGCACAAATCACCAGCGTGTTGATGTTTTTCATTGATGCTTCTATGGTCGGACATTTAGGTGCAGGACCATCTGCCTCTATTGGATTAGTGGAATCTACGACATGGTTGTTCGGAAGTATTACTTCAGCTGCATCTATGGGATTCTCCGTACAGGTGGCTCATTTCATTGGTGCAAACGACTTCAAAAAGGCAAGACAAGTTTTTCGTCATGCATTAGTAGCAACCACATTACTTAGTTTGATTGTCGTATTTATCGCCATCGCCATCGCTAAACCTCTTCCCTATTGGTTGGGAGGAGGTGTTGATATTGCAGATGATGCCTCTTTATATTTCATGATATTTGCTTTGGCCGTACCGTTTTTCCAATTGTCCAACCTATCAGGTGCCATGCTCAAGTGTTCGGGTGATATGCGAATTCCAAGTATCATGAGTGTGATGATGTGTATTCTTGACGTGGCTTTTAACTATATATTCATCTTTGTTTTCAAGTTAGGAGTGATGGGAGCCGCCATCGGAACAGCTTTAGCAATCTTCATTGGAGCCATTTGTCAAGCATATTTCGCCATCATAAAAAACAAGATTTTAAATCTCAAACAAGACTCCGAACATTTCAAATGGATTTGGGAATATATCCATAATGCCTTGAAAATCGGTTCGCCAATGGCATTTCAATCTATATTGATGGGTGGAGCGCAAATTGTAAGCACGATGATTGTTGCACCTTTAGGTAACATTGCCATTGCCGCAAATACATTCGCCATTACAGCAGAAAGCCTTTGTTATATGCCTGGTTATGGTATTGGAGATGCAGCAACAACATTGGTAGGACAAAGCACAGGAGCACGGAGGATAGATATATGTAAAAGTTTTGCGTGGATGACAATCGGTACGGGAATGGCAATTATGGCTTTTATGGGATTACTGATGTATATATGGGCTCCAGAATTAATGGGACTGCTTACACCGATAGAGGAAATCAAGATATTGGGAGCCCAATGTTTGAGAATTGAAGCATTTGCAGAACCCATGTTTGCCGCATCTATCGTAAGTTATAGTGTTTGCGTTGGAGCAGGAGATACGTTAAAACCTGCGATGATAAATTTGTTCAGCATGTGGTGTATTAGGTTGACCTTGGCAGCGTTGCTTGCAAAAGATTATGGATTGAATGGTGTTTGGACTGCTATGGCCATTGAATTATCATTGCGAGGAATACTGTTTATCATACGCATTTATCGAAAACAATGGATGAAAAAAATGGAACCAGATTATTAATTTATCTAATAAACAACAAATTAGTTATGAATTTTCCATAATTTGTTTGTTAGAATAATATTTTTATTTTATATTTGCGAACTATTTAAAAATTTGTTATCATGAAAAGATTTGTATTTCTTTTGTTATTAGCTTTGTCATGGGGAAAGATTGTTGCTGAAGAATATCCATTCTTAAATATAGAACAAGCAAACGGAACCGTAACAACCTTCGAGTCAATCGGAACTACTTTCACGTTTAAAGACGGAAAGATGACTGTAACACGAAATGGTTCTTCTACCTCCATCTCACTAACCGACTTGAATAAGATGTATTTTTCAACGACATCAGACATTAAGGACATTGATTTACAGGATGATAAACCATTTACTGTAGTCAGTATTACTGGTGTGAAGATCGGTGAATTTGAAAAAATCTCTGACCTTCAAAATCAACTCAAGACTGGAGTTTATATTATCGAAAAAGGAAAACAGAAACATAAAATAGCCATCAAATGAAAAGAATAGCCATCATATTTTGCAGTATCTTTTGCGCAACGGTAATCTTTGCACAATCCATGAATGTGAATATAGGTGAAGTAACTTATGTTCACAAAGCTGCTAACACTGGCGAAATGTTGTTCTCTAATGGGACAACACTCACCATTGAAGGAAAGACTTATACGATTTCAGACATCAATGACATCGTAATTGATAACACAACAGTTGACAACAATGCGGTAAACATAACTTATAATGGTACATCTGCAAAGGTATTAGTAGCGGGAAATATCGCCAAATACCTAACAATTACAGCCAACGGTTCTAATATCAGCATCATCCAAGATGCCAACTTAGCTGAAGAAATCACATATTCCTTATCTGGAAGTTCTTCCAATGGTTCATTCTACATGGATGGAGATTATAAGGCAACTTTGGCTTTGAATAATCTTACCTTGACTAACACGAACGGTGCGGCTATCGATATTGAAAACGGAAAACGTATAGCTGTCGAATTAACGGGTACTAATACTTTAACGGATAGTTCAAATGGCAATCAAAATGCTTGTTTTTATATAGACGGACACCCAGAATTCACGGGAACGGGTTCCTTGATTGTTACGGGAAACACCAAACATGGTATTACTTCAGGTGATTATATGTTGATTGAAAGTGGAACTATCAATGTACAATCTGCCGTTAGCGATGGTCTTCATGTTGAACAATATTTCAAAATGGATGGAGGTAATATTATCATTCAAGCAACAGGAGACGGTATTGATTGCGGATTTAAGGGAGTAAATAAAGGAACCAAGGATACGTATGAAAATAATGGTTTCATCTTTATCAATAATGGAACTCTAAATATCACCTCTACTGGCGATGCTTCTAAAGGATTGAAATGTGACAGTTCTGTTGTCGTAACGGGTGGAAACGTAAATATTACAACAAGTGGCGCTGCATATTATGAAGCTTCCGAGGATGATATTTCAAGTTCTTCAGCACTCAAATGCGATGGTTCTTTTACGATGTCTAATGGTACGATTAGCCTTCTTTCTACAGGAATTGGAGGAAAAGGATTAAATTCTACTGGAGACATCAATATATCTGGCGGAAATTTAAGTGCAGTTACCACAGGCAAACGATATAAATATGATAGTGAACTTGACTCCAAACCACAAGGAATCAAGAGTGACGGCAATATCATCTTAAGCGGTGCCAACATTTATTCTGCCGTAATAGATACTAAAGCCACGACATTCAAGACTGATTTTACTTTCAACGCGAATGGTGCAACTATCATGGGCATTGGTGGTAAGGCTGTTACTCCAACAGGTAGTCAAAAATACAAAACATATTCAGGCGCAAGAGTAACAGGAGGACAAACGGTTAGCTATGATGGCATTTCATTTACCGTTCCTTCCTCGTACACTAATACCAGTGCAATGATCTTGGTTTCTTCACCAAGTATGTAAATCTTATTCTACAATAATAAAAACTCCGTATTCAAGCTCTTTTATGAATACGGAGTATTTTATTATAATGCGACAAGGGAATATCACATCTTAAATATATCTTTCACATAAGGTGTTCTCATTAATATAAAGGCTAAGGAAATATTGATGCCGACAACAAGAATCATTCCGACAACATATTGTACAAATGGCGAATAATCCAAATAAGGTTCAAATAATCTCATCTTACTAATAACGTATGGATGAATGGAATAGACAGGTAGAAAAAGAGAAGATAGTTCTTTTATAATCCTTTCATTTTTTATTGTGGTACTTAGACAAGCAGAAAAAACTATAACTGCATAAACTATACAAACAATGGAACCAAAAGAATACTCGTCATAGGGAATTTCTACTATATATACATATATTAACATAAAAACAAATATAGCAAGAACATGTCGCCAACCTATCTTTTTAAACAAACATTGATGATTACTTATATATGCACCCATCAAAAAATACAACAACCAATACCAAATACGAAATGATTGACGTACATACTTTTGTTCAAATTCATAAAAAATATTGAGAAAAAATATGATAGAACAAATAACAACTAAAATAATAATAATTGGCAAATGATATTTTGTGCCAAAAACTCTTCCTATATAAGGAAGGAGCGCATATAATATTATCATTGCAGCAAAATACCAATATTGCCACATTATACCACGTTGCATAATCCAGGTATAATAGGAACGCATCAATTGTAACAAATGACCATCAGAAAAGAACAACCATTCAAGTACTATAAATAAAGTAGTGGTCTTAAAAACAAAAAACAGTATTTTCTTTATCTTTACTAAAGAATAGTTAACATCTAATGGTTTATTAGACATTAAAAAGCCACTAACCATAAAAAATAAAGGTATTGCTACATTTGCTATTCCACAATTCCAACTTTTAATAATAGATTGAGGATATACATCTTTGCACAATACCATATGTAAAGCCAATACCATAAACATGGCTATGATTTTAACCAAGTCTATGGACAAATTTCTTTGCATAAAAAATAAATTACAAGTTCACTATATAACAAATCACATCTACTGCCTGTTCAATTGATAAATCTGTAACATCTAAGACCAAGTCATAGTTGCGGCAATCATAGCGACTATAGCCTGATAATTTCTTGGTAAAGACATCACGACCTTTATCTACATCTTCCAATAGATTCTCAGCCTCTTCTGCACTAATATTTCTATCCTTCATCAAATTCAGGATGCGTTTTTCCTTAGAGCATTTGATAAAGATATGCATAGAATTTGGTTCATCTCGAAAGAAATGAAAGCCCGAACGTCCTGCTATCACACACGAACTCTCCTCGCCTAATTTCTTGAGAATCTTTTCCTCTGCAGCTTTTAGCTTGGCCGAAGTCAACAATTTACTTTGGTTTTCCATATGAGAAGACACGGAATGGATTTCCAACCTGCTCTGTACCCTATCGATCAATTGATAAATCTGTAACATCTAAGACCAAGTCATAGTTGCGGCAATCATAGCGACTATAGCCTGATAATTTCTTGGTAAAGACATCACGACCTTTATCTACATCTTCCAATAGATTCTCAGCCTCTTCTGCACTAATATTTCTATCCTTCATCAAATTCAGGATGCGTTTTTCCTTAGAGCATTTGATAAAGATATGCATAGAATTTGGTTCATCTCGAAAGAAATGAAAGCCCGAACGTCCTGCTATCACACACGAACTCTCCTCGCCTAATTTCTTGAGAATCTTTTCCTCTGCAGCTTTTAGCTTGGCCGAAGTCAACAATTTACTTTGGTTTTCCATATGAGAAGACACGGAATGGATTTCCAACCTGCTCTGTACCCTATCGTAAATATACGATTTATACAAGTCATCCCAAAAATTACTTTTCTTAGCTTTTACCTTTTCCAATTCCTTCACGGAAACACCAAATTGTTTCGTCAATCCTTCAACGACAGCCTTGTCATAAAACTTAACATCAAGCTTTTCTGCCAATTTCTCTGCTATCGTTCTTCCCTTGGAACCCAACTCCCGATTAACGGTTATCACAAATTTCTCAGACTTATTCATGGTTTTTATTATTAGGTCAAACACTTTTTGCAAATATAAGCAAAAAAATTAATTCTACAAAATCTTTTGAAAAAGTATTGATAAAATCCATAAAACTATGGTATCTCTACGAGAAACATATTGTTTACGATAGAGATACCATATATTTATCTATTCCATTTGATATGTTTATGAATTTAGAATTCTGCTGTCTTTGGCGTACGTGGGAATGGAATCACGTCGCGGATATTTTGCATACCCGTAACGAAAAGGATAAGGCGCTCAAAACCAAGCCCAAATCCTCCATGAGGACATGTTCCAAATCGTCTCGTATCAAGATACCACCACATATCCTTCATCGGGATGTCGCGTCGTTTGATTTCGCCCATCAACTTATCATAATTCTCCTCACGAACAGAACCACCGATAATCTCTCCAATCTGTGGGAAGAGCACATCGGTTCCTTGTACGGTCTTGCCATCTTCGTTTGCTTTCATATAGAAAGCCTTGATGTCTTTCGGATAATTAATCATGATAACAGGTTTCTTGAAATGAGTCTCCACCAGATAACGCTCGTGCTCACTTGCAAGGTCAGTACCCCAAGAAACAGGGAACTCAAATTTGTGACCTTTAGCAACAGCCTCTTCAAGAATCTTAATTCCTTCAGTATAAGGCAAACGAACGAAAGACTCCTTCAACACTCCATTCAAACGCTCCAACAGATTCTTGTCAATCATCTTGTTCAGGAATTCCAAATCATCCTTACAATTGTCAAGAGCCCATTTTACGCAATACTTGATAAAGTCTTCTTCCAAGTCCATCAAGTCTTCCAAGTCAATGAAGGCAACTTCAGGTTCTATCATCCAAAACTCAGCCAGATGTCGAGGTGTATTGGAATTTTCTGCACGGAAAGTAGGACCGAACGTATAGATTTGTCCTAATGCAGTAGCACCAAGTTCTCCTTCCAACTGACCAGATACGGTCAAAGATGTCATCTTGCCGAAGAAATCATCATCATAAATGATTTTTCCATCTTCGTCTTTCTGCAAGTCATAGAGATTCTTTGTCGTTACCTGGAACATCTCTCCTGCTCCTTCGCAATCACTTGCAGTAATGATTGGAGTATGGAAATAGAAGAATCCGTGTTCATGAAAATATTGGTGAATGGCAATGGCCATATTATGGCGAATGCGCATCACGGCGCCAAACGTATTGGTACGAAGACGCATGTGAGCGTGTTGGCGCATGTATTCAAAACTCTGACCCTTCTTCTGCATGGGATAGTCACTCCCACACAAACCGTAAACCTCAAGGCTTTCGCATTGAATCTCAGAAGTTTGTCCTGCACCTTGACTCTCTACTAATGTACCAATAGCAGAAATACATGCTCCTGTTGTTACTTGTTTCAACAATTCAGCATCGAACTTCGTAGGATCAACAACAACTTGTATATTCTTGATTGTTGAACCATCATTCAAAGCGATGAAATCAACCGCCTTACTACTACGATGGGTTCTAACCCAACCTTTTACATTTATTTTCGTACCGAAGTCATTACTTTGCAAAGCATCCACGACCTTGGTTCTACGAATAGTATCTTTCATAATTATGTATATTCAAATAATCTGTTTTATTCAAAAGCTCCCATGCGAAGCATGTCAACTTCCTTCTCTGTTAAATAACGCCAATCACCGCGACGAACGTTCTTCTTGGTAAGTCCAGCAAACTGAACACGATCGAGTTTCACTACACGATAACCAAGGCTTTCAAATATACGACGAACGATACGATTCTTGCCACTATGGATTTCAATTCCCACCTGACTCTTATCGCGCTCATCTGCATATTCAATGGCATCAGCCCTTACTTCACCATCTTCGAGTTGTACTCCATCAAGAATCTGTTGTAAGTCATGTGCCGTAACCTTCTTGTCCAAGAATACATGGTAAATCTTTTTCTTGAGGAACTTAGGATGTGTAAGTTTACTTGCGAGATCGCCATCATTAGTCAAGAGCAACACACCTGTCGTGTTTCTGTCAAGACGTCCAACTGGATAAATACGTTCTGGACATGCACCTTTCACTAAATCCATTACGGTAGTACGTTGTTGTGGATCATCGCTTGTCGTTACGCAATCCTTGGGTTTATTGAGAAGTACGTATACTTTCTTTTCTAATTTCACCAATTGGTCATGGAATTTCACCTCATCCGTGCGTTTTACCTTTGTTCCGAGTTCTGTTACAATTTCACCATTCACGGAAACTACTCCTGCCATGATAAAATCATCTGCCTCCCTACGAGAACAAACACCTGCATTAGCCAAGAATTTATTCAAGCGGAGTGATTCATTGGGGTCAACATATCCTTCTCCATAATCTACACGTCTCTTCATGTTAAACTTGGGAGCGGGAGAGAATGATGGACGTTGGCGATTGTTATTTGGTTTATAGCCACCTTGCTGACGAGGTTGATAACCACCTTGTTGACGAGGTTGATAACCGCCCTGCTGACGGGGCTGATAGCCTCCTTGTTGACGAGGTTGATAGCCACCCTGACGGGATTGATAACCTCCTTGTTGACGAGGTTGATAACCGCCCTGACGGGATTGATAACCTCCTTGTTGACGAGGTTGATAACCGCCCTGCTGACGAGGCTGATAACCATCTTGTTCCCCATCGTTATAACGAGGACGATAGCCACCCTGTTGACGAGGTTGATAACCACCTTGGTTGCCATCGTTGTAACGCGGACGATAACCACCTTGTTGACGAGGTTGATAGCCACCCTGTTGTTGGTTAGCGTTAAATCTTTGACGATAAGGGTTTCTCTGTTGTGTTTCATTACTCTGATGAAGTTTCTCACCAAACCCTTCTGGGCGGAATCCTCCATCATCATCAGGACGATTTGCAGGATACGCACGCGATACATGAATACGTGGTCTTTGTGATCTTCCTGTTGGTTGATACTCTTTTTGATAATTTCCAGACGACTTGTAGCCTTCACGACCACCTTCTTTTTGTCCTTCAGATTGTTCTTGAGCTCTGTTTTCTAATTCTGAATCCATAGTAACTTTCTTCATTTTGGCCTCACGGCCAGATTAATAATATAATATTTAAATTCCTGTATAATTTGTCGGTGTAATATTCTTCAATTCTTTCTTAATGTCATCATTTACATTCAATGTGTCGATAAACTCATGAATGGTTTCCTTTGTCATCTTCTTGTTAGTTCGCGTCAATGCTTTTAATGCCTCGTATGGATGAGGATAACCTTCGCGACGAAGTATGGTTTGTATCGCCTCAGCCACTACAGCCCATGTATTCTCAAGGTCGAAAGCCAATTTCTCTTCATTCAAGATTAACTTTCTCAATCCCTTCAACGTACTTTGCATCGCGATAATACCATGACCAAGTGGTACGCCCACGTTGCGAAGTACGGTAGAATCGGTAAGGTCGCGTTGTAACCTACTTACGGGCAATTTCTGTGCCAAGAATTCCAAGATAGCATTCGCAATTCCAAGGTTGCCTTCGCTATTTTCGAAATCGATTGGGTTAACCTTGTGAGGCATTGCACTTGAACCAACTTCTCCTTGTTTGATTTTTTGCTTGAAGTATTCCATGGAAATATACATCCAGAAATCTCTGTCAAGGTCAATTATAATGGTATTAATACGACGGATAGCATCAAAGATTGCACCCAAGCAATCGTAATTACTGATTTGAGTGGTATATTGTTCACGTTCTAATCCAAGTTTATCCTTAACGAATTGATTTCCAAAAGATCTCCAATCGTATGTTGGATAAGCCACATGGTGGGCGTTGAAATTACCAGTTGCTCCACCAAACTTGGCTGTCATCTTGCACGACTTTAAAATAGACAATTGTTCTGTTAACCTATACACAAACACCATAATTTCCTTACCCAAACGTGTGGGGGAAGCTGGTTGTCCGTGAGTCTTTGCTAACATGGGAACGCCTTTCCATTCATCTACGAACTGTTGTAATTGAGCTATCAGTTCCTCAATTTGGGGAACATACACCTCATTAAGCGCGTCTTGGATAGACAAAGGAACACTTGTATTGTTAATATCTTGAGACGTTAGGCCAAAATGGATAAATTCCTTATATGCCTCTAAGTTACCTATCTTGTCGAATTCCTCCTTAATATAATACTCCACGGCTTTCACATCGTGATTCGTAACAGACTCTATATCTTTAACACGTTGAGCGTTCGAGACATCAAACTTACGATAAATATCCCTTATTCTTTCAAACAAAGACTTGTCGAAAGAAGCCAACTGTGGCAAAGGCAATTCACACAAAGCAATGAAATACTCTATTTCCACACGTATCCTATAACGAATAAGTGCATATTCAGAGAAATAATCGGCCAACTTGCTCGTCTTATTTCTGTACCGCCCATCGATAGGCGAAATTGCCGTTAACAAATCAAGAAACATAGCTAATACTTATTAAGGTTGCAAAGTTACGAATAAAAAAGATACTACGGAAATGATTTGCATTATAAAAACTTAAAACGACATAATTTAGAAAGAATATGAAATAAAAAAGAAATCCTGCAACTCTTTCGATTTGCAGGATCTTGTAGTGGGCGTTGACGGATTCGAACCGCCGACCCTCTGCTTGTAAGGCAGATGCT
>AUXO010604117.1_pt1 | contig 10408 bp, 16 predicted proteins | sample 768731 | NCBI WGS metagenome assembly AUXO01 (sample SAMN02715735, study PRJNA202380) | gut metagenome | biome: sheep rumen | host: Ovis aries | place: New Zealand: Palmerston North | reverse complement strand
ACCGACTCAACGTATATCTTTTTATGCGACGGCACGTCAGATGTAACCGCTTTCAAAACTTGGTTAGCCTCAAACCCCACAACCGTCTATTACGCCCTAGCAACCCCAACTACCACAGAAATTACAGACCAAACACTTATCGACCAGTTGGAAGCACTAGCAAGCGCAACACTTGGTTATGGTGTGAATAATATCTGGATAGAGATAGCAACCGGCAACGCCATGCCAACGCTAGAATTAGTGATTGAAAAGTATTAAATAAAAATAAGCCCCTCTCGCATTGGGGCTTATTTTTCCGCAACTGATCATATTATATCACAAATAAGTTTTCCACTTTTCCACATACCAAGAAAAAATTATACTTGCATTTTAGTATAAAGCTATATAAAATAGAAATATAAGGTAAACGAAGGAACAATATGGAAAAAGAAAAGTATGTAACAATTACATTTACGGTTGAAGAAGCCGAAGAACTCTTACATTCAACAATTACCTCTTATATGGATTATGATGAGAACCGTTATAGTGATCCAATGTTACAAGACCGATATAACCAAAGTGTATATAAATATAATACGAAGATTGACGATTTACGCTTAAAGATTAAAAAGGCATTAGAAGATGAAAGCATTTAGTTACAAGTCAAGTAACGGTACTACTTATGTATTAGTTAAGACATATGTCAAAATGGGAAATAAAGAACCTATGCCAATTTACTTCTTTAAGACACCGGAAACAATTAATAAAACGCATCATGAAATGTATGAACTGCCGAAAGGTTGGGGTATAAAAGAAAATCCGAAAAACGGTTATCCGTTATTAGAAAGGGAATTTAATGAGAGAGCTAAAGTTTAGAGTGTGGGATACGCAAAACAAATGTTATGTCGAGAATAAAAACGGCGGTATTGAATGGAGCATATGGGAGCTTGAGCATCTCCTCGAATATAGAGATAGGGTAATCATCGAGCAATACACAGGGCTAAAAGATAAGAACGGCAAAGAGATATACGAGGGCGATATTGTAGTAAATACTTACTATGACGATGACGAGATGTATAAAGTCTTATGGGCTGATGATAGCGTTGCGTTTGGTATGGAAAGCTTAGACGATATGGAGTTATACAAATTGCCGTTAGAGAGCCTCGAGGTTATCGGTAACATTCACGAAAACCATGAACTGTTGGAGGGTAAAGAATGAGTAATAAATCAAGTTTAATTAGAAAATTACAATACGGACGCGCCACCGCTTTTGACGTATCTATCATATGTAAACAACATAAAATCCGGAAGGTGAAACGGAAAGTTGAACGCCAAAACCGAAGGAAGGCGCGAATATAAAAGTAAAGAAATTAATATAACAGGATAAATAAGAATGAAAAAATTGAAAAATAAAAAATATAATTATGTAATTATGTTTGAAGCATTAACTGTATGTGATGATAAATATGTTCTTAAATACAGAAGTGATATAAACGATAGAGTCAATGAATTAGAATATGATTCACTTAAAGAATTTAATGAATACTGGGAAGAAGATTTATCAAATACTGGTTTGATTATAGGTAAAGAACATATAGAAATATTCAAGACTTGGGCTAAATATGAAGGAAGTACAGAATTTTTATATGATGAAGAAAAAGATTGTTTGATTGCTAATTTTAGTGAACCAGACCGGTACAAAATGTATTTTAGCTTTAATGCAATAAACCCAACTAAAAATTTAACCAATAATAAAGTATATTCCTTAAGTGAATTAATAGGTGAAGATGAAGATTGAAGTCAAGGATTATTACGCGATCAAGCGCGGTAAAGCGCGTAAACAAAAATTATCTCAAGATATAAGGATAGCAATTGCGAAAAAAGCCATCAATGCAAGGTGGGAAAATTACCGCAAAGAATTAGAAGAAGATAAAAAGTATTTAAAGAAAATAACAAAATGAGTGGTGAAACAATTTTATTATTTATAACCGGCGTACTAGTGGGAGTTCTAACGCGTTTAGCAACTGAATCAATGACGAAAGGCAAAAAGAAATGAATCAAGAAAGAAAGCATTATAAAGTGAATACTTCAACTTTTGATAACATTGAAGAAAATGATCTTAGTTCCTTATTTAAGAAAGTAACAAAAGACCTCAACAAAATTCAAAATAATTTAACAATGAAAGCGGTTGTTAAATTAATTGATGAATACACTTCTTTAAATTGCCGTTTTTGGGTATTTTTAATTGGTCAATTTATTATAAACATTTTACTTTGCGTCGCAATTACTTTAAAATAATTATGAGTTTATAACTCACAAATATCATAATTAACGAGTTCTGACGTTAGTTTATGTGTTTTTTCCAACCAATAACCCCATTTGGGGTTATTTTGGTATAATAAAAGTATGAAAGAATCAATTTGCGGTGTACTTGCCGGAATAGGAACTTTATTTATATATTTACTTGGTGGCTTAGATGTAGCAATGCAATGTTTATTAATTGCCATTGCCCTGGACTATTTAAGTGGGTTAATTAAAGCATATAATACTAAAGTTTTATCAAGTAAAATTGGCTTTCGCGGATTATTAAAGAAAATTGGGATTCTATTTCTTGTCATGCTTGCCGTTGTAATTGATCGCGTGACCGGCGAAAGTGGCGCAATTAGAACCTTAGTAATTTATTACTTTGTAGCGAATGAGGGATTATCTATTATAGAAAATCTTGGTCAAGCCGGATTACCGATACCAAAAGTTATTAAGAATGCACTAAAAGCATTAAAAGAACAAAGTAACGGAAAGGATAGATAAAATGGCAAAATGGAATACGCCAACCGCATTTTTAAATAATACGCTTGGTGTGGCTTATGATATGGACAGATATCCTAAAGATCAGCCATTTCAATGTTATGATTATGCCGATTATTTTTGGGTAAATCAAGTTGGTCGAATGTTAGTTACAAAAAACGGCGGTGGTTCCGCACGCGATTGTTGGAACGTATCGCGCAAAACTAATGCAGGCAAAGAATTTGATTTAATTACTAATAAGAAAGATTTAAAAGTTGGTGACTGGGTTGTATTTAATGGTGGTGCCGATGGTCACATTGGCATTGTTAAATCTATTGTAAAAGCCGGTGTAACTGTTATGTTACAAGGTGAAAACCAAGGTTCAAAGAAAGTGAATGTAATAAGTCGTTCATTATCTGATTTTCTTGGCGCATTCCGCTATAAAAATTGGCATAAAACCGCGCCAAAACCGGCTAAAAAGACCAATGAACAAATTGCGAAAGAAGTTATTAAAGGTTTATGGGGTAATGGCGCAGACCGTAAAAAGCGTTTGGAAAAAGCCGGTTATAATTACAACACAATTCAAAATTTAGTAAACAAATTAAGCGCACCGGCAACCCCAAAGAAAAAGACCAATGAACAAGTGGCGAAAGAAGTTATAAAAGGTTTATGGGGTAATGGTATTACGCGTCGGATAAAATTACAAAAAGCCGGTTATAATTACAACACAATTCAAAATTTAGTAAACAAATTAATTAAATGATCGCGAATGAAACCTTAGTTGCCAATGATGGCTATGAAGTTGCACTGTTTCCAATGCCATATTTATATATGACGCAAGATGAAGGCGGTGACTATTCGCACACTGGAACTTATAACATTGACTTCGTAGGATATAATGGGGCATTGGTAGTACAAAACGCACCATTATACGCCCCTTGTACAATGAAAGTTACCAGTTTTTCTTCGACATATCTTGGCGGTAATGCGGTGATATTTGAAAGTACGCGTAAAGTTCATTTACCAAATGGCGCATTGGATTATTTAACGCTCATGTTCATGCACGATAATAACCCACCTTACACCACCATTGGGCAGGTCGTAAACCAAGGACAATTATGCTATCGCACTGGTACATACGGACAAGTCACCGGCGACCATGTGCATTCATGTCTTGGTCAAGGTCAAGGCGGTACTTTTGTACAACGTCCCAGTGGTAATTATGATTTAAGCAATCGTATTCATTATTGGGAAGGCGTTTATGTAAACGATACAACGATTGTTCAAGGGTATAATCACCCTTGGCAAATTTGGCGCGGACAACCGCAACCAACAGAGGAAGAAGAAGACAAATTTCCTTGGGCTATTGCGTGGCGACATTGGGGCAATTTTCAATTATGATGTTATAATTAAGTCATGGACGGAAATAAACTTAGAGAACTAACGGAATCAATGAGCGCAAAGCTCGGCGAAGATAAGTCGGCAATGATTGCCGATGACATGGGTTTGATTATGACAGGTTTTGAAGACATGAATAATCAGATCAGTGAGCGCGATAAACGCATTAAAGAACTAGAAGAAGACAAAGCTAAGCTTGTTGCAAGTAATGGCAACTTACTGCGACAAATTCCAGTGATGAAAGAAGAAGAACCCGAAGAAAAAGATGTTGCCAAAAAACCATTCAATTTTAAAGATGCCTTTGATGCAAAGGGTAACTTTAAAAAATAACAAATAAAGAAAGGAGTGATTAAATGTCACCAAGTGCAGGACTTGTTACAAGTCTTAATGCCATTCGTGAAATGTCTATCGCGGACGGCAAGGCATATCATCAGTACATTCCAGTTATTGATGAAACCACCGACATTGGCGCGTTAAGCCAACCAATTCTTACCAACGTAGAAGTACGCAACGACTTTATGTCAATGCTTATTAATCGCATTGTGTACACCCAATTTGAAATTAAATATTTCAATAATCCCCTTCAAATTCTTGAAGGTGACCGCATTCCACTAGGTTATTCCGGTCAGGAAATTTTCATTAATAGGGCGCGCGGGCGTAAGTTCAATGTTGAAGATTTTGCGGGCTTACTAGCCAAATATGAAAGCGACGTAAAGGTTCAATATACCCATATCAACATGGATTTGCAATATCCAGTTACTGTTTCTTACACCCAATTGAAGAAAGCCTTTGTTTCCTGGGACGCATTGGATAACTTCATTGATGGTCTTTCGATGAGCCTATACAACGGCGCATACATTGATGAATTCCAGTTTACCAAGAACATTGTTGGTGGTGCTTACATGAAGAACCAAGCCCAGGTTCGCACGCTTACCGCACCAAATACCGAAGCATTGGCAAAACAATTTACCACCAACTTGCGCGAACTTTATCTAAACATGCAATTGCCATCGAGCAATTACAACGCATGGGATAAGGTAGGCGGTGAAGGTCGTCCGATCGTTACGTGGTCAAATCCTGATGATATTGTTGTAATCGTACGCAATGACATTCGCGCCTTCTTAGACGTCAATGTATTGGCTCAAAGTTTTCACATGCAGGAAGCCGATCTACTCGGCAGGATTATCTCGGTAGATAACTTCGACTGTTACGATGATAACGGTGTTAAAATCTTTGATGGTTCCAACATTCTTGGCTTCATCGGAGATAAAAGTTGGTTCCGCATCAAACGTCAAGATATGTTTGTTGAGGAATTCCGTAATCCTAACAACCGCACATACCAGATGTATTTGAACCTCATTAAGATGTATAATTACAGCTTATTTGCCAATGGTGTGGTACTTGCCACCGCGCAACCAACTGTTAATATTACCTCTCTTAGTTATGACGGTGATGCATTGACCGTACCGGTTGGCGGTAGTGTAAGCGGTCGTATCACGCTTGAACCTGTTACTGGTAATAACCCAGCAATTGGTTATACCTCAAGCGATAGCACTGTTGCAACTGTAACGGCTGATCCAGCCAACCCGGCACGCTTTATCATTAGTGGCGTTGCAAACGGAACGGCAACTATCACCGCTAAAGCAGGAACTTCCCAAACCTTAGTTGACACTATTTCGGTAACTGTTGGTACAGGAGCATCTTCCGAAAGCGACGGCGAATAAAAATTTAGCCCGGTGAAAATCCGGGCTTTTAAGGTATTATTTTAAATGAGTGTAATTAGCCCAAGTAGTGAATTATATGTTATAAAATGCCCGATTGAAGCGGATAATAATCACCAATTGACATTTTCAAATGCAAATAGTCAATTGGCATATTTTCGCAGTTTACCAAATCGGCATGTAGATAATTACACCTTTATTCGTAAAGATGGTGTAATTCGTTTTGAATGTGACGCGGAAGAATTACTTGAATATAACTATGTCATGTACAAAAATGACGCGTACGAAAATAAATGGATTTTTGCTTTTATTCGCGAAGCGCGTTGGATCAATAACGGTTTAGTTGAACTTGCCATTGAAACCGATGCATGGCAAACATGGCAATTTAATTTATCGTTTAAACGTTGTTTAGTTGAACGCGAACACGTAAATGATGATACAAAAGGCGCGCACACCTATCCGGAAAATTTAGAATACGGCGAAAATTATATTTGCAATGCATATCAATTTTGCCGTTATACATCTGATGTAACTGATTACAAACTATGTTTACAGGTAACAGATAAACTTGATTCAGACTTTTCAACCGATTTATTATATAACCGCGTTTTTCAAGGTTGTTATATTATTGCCGAAGATTATACTCGCGCCGGTTCCGCAAAAATGCATTCAATAATTTCAGATTATGACGCCGCAGGAAAAGGAAACGCAATTGTAGCATTCTTTGTTGTTCCGTCACGTATTATTAATTGGCGTGATATTACATTTAAATATAAAAATGCCGAAGTTGAAGCCAAAGTGCCGGTTGACAGTGCGGAATTTTCAACGCTATTAGCCGATTTTGAATTTACAAATTATAGTAATACTATTGACGGTTACCAACCAAGGAACAATAAACTACTAACGGCGCCGTATAATTATTTTACTGTTTCAAATAATGGTGGTGACGTTATACCATTTAAATTTGAAAACTTTGCAAGTAGTGGACAATCATATAATTCAAACCCACATTTTGAAGTGGTTGGCGCATTAACTCAAGGTGGACAAATCAAATGCGTACCGTTAAATTATCGTGAAGGCGGTCTGAATGATGTAACGCAATGGGATTACGGTTTACCAGGTTTTCAATATCCTATTTTGTCATGGAAAAGTGATTTTTATTTGAACTGGCGTGCTAAAAACTCGCAATACATCGATTTCCAAAACAGAATGTTCGCATTGAAAACAATGGGGCAAATTGCCGGAAGCATTGCAAGCGAAGGTGAAGGTGGCGCCGACTGGTTCGGTGGTATGCTTGAATATGCCGGTGAACGTTGGCAACAACAACATGAAGCAAAAATTGTTCCGGATACTGCCAAAGGTAATATAAATTGCGGTGATTTAACTTTCGCATTTAACGCTGATCGTTTCGTATTTCGTCAAATGTGTATTAAGGCAGAGTATGCGCGCAAAATTGATGATTTCTTTAGTGTATTCGGATATAAGACAATGCGCAACAAAGTTCCTAATATTACCGGTAGGCAAAACTGGAATTATGTGAAAACAATTGAATGTAATGTTGAAGGAAATATTCCAACTTCTGATATGTTAAACATTAAACGCATGTTTAATAAAGGTGTGACTTTATGGCATAACCCAAGCACGTTTATGGATTATTCGCAGAATAACGCGATTGTTTGATAAAATATAATAAAGGGTAAATAATGATTGGCGATTTAAACTTAGCATACAAATTACGACCGGTAAAACACCGTAAAAAACTAGAAGACCATCAAATAATCAATGATGCTACATATATTGATTATTTACAAAGATTTAAGAAAATTGCCTTATCAATATTTGAATGGAAAAATCTGCCAAGCGGAATGGACGCGCGATTTCTTGAGCGTTGTTTATATTATGATGGACGTGCGTCACTGCTTTACGATGACGGATATATTAATTTACGCGCTAGTACGTCCGGCGATTTAAATATTTATGGATTACCGACTAAAATAAATTGTTATTCATATAATAAACAAAGCATGCGCACCGTTTATTATGGTGGTGAAACATCATTACGCGACAACCAAGGTTGTATTTTAGTATTGAACGATTGGGAAAGTGTACCAACCGCCACTACTATGGAACTATTTGCCTTGCGTCTATATGATGCGCAACGCGCATGTGATGTTAATATTCGCAATCAGAAATTTCCGTTCTTAATTATTACCGATGAAAACCAACGTTTAACCATGGAAAACATGTATAAACAAATTGACGGTAATAAACCGGCAATATTTGGTGATGATAAACTAAACGATAGTTCAAAAATAAAAGCCCTAAAGACTGATGTTCCGTTTGTCGCAGATAAGATTCAAGATTACAAAAAAGAAATTTGGAATGAAGCCTTAACATTTCTTGGTATTAATAACCTTGGCGAAAAGAAAGAACGTTTAATTAGTGATGAAACCAACAGTAACAACGAAGTAATTAATATGAATCTTCAAAGTTACCTTGCACCGCGTCAAGAAGCATGTCGCCTATTCAATGAACGCTATCACGAAAATATCGAAGTCAAAGTGCGGTCTGATCTATATAACATCATTAAACAAGAAGAATCTATTGTAAACGATTATAATTTTAATGACGAAGCAACAACCGATATAGGGAGTGAAGAATAATGGCAACATATACAATACAATTACGCCATATTGTAGCCACTTTTGGCGAAGAAGAAGTTAAATCTTGGTTCATGGATTATGATTTACGCGATTATCTAACCGATGAAGAAATAGCCGTAATTACCGCGCGTGGCACATGGGATAAAGAAAAACTTGCAAAAATGATTATCCAACACTATGAAATGCGTGAAATTGGTTTTGAAACGCCAAGTTATTTCATGCATAAAGCAAAAACTCTCATGCGTGAAATCATGGAAGAAAAAGCCCCTCTTATCTATTCGAGCGCAATAAAATATGATCCACTCGTAAACGTTGATTACACTGAAACATATAAAGAAGATAGTAGTGGAAAAAGCCAATCCACATCAACCAATTCCGGAAGTGGTCTTAATGTAGATTCTGATACCCCGCAAGGACAGATAAATAAAAATGACATCTTACAAGGTCGTTATGCATCAAAGACAAGTGCAAGCGAATCAAGTAATTCAATCAATGATAACAGTCAATCAAGCGGAACACAAAATTATACTAAAAACATACGTGGTAATTCTGGTGTTAGCGCAACCGCTCAAGCCATGGTACGTCAATACCGGCAAAATATTATAATGATTAATCACGATATAATAGACGCTTGCGCGTCGCTATTTATGAACATATACTAAAAGAAAGGATAGTATGCCAATAAATAAATATAGATTACCAAAATTTGAAAGTATGTTTCAGCCAACGACAAGCGTTTTTGCAGATAATATAACGTTTGAAGAATTTTTAACTGGTATATTATGCCGATTAAATGAAGTTATTGACTTAGTTAATAAACATGAAATATTCATTGAAAATTATAGTGGCGCAATTGAAGAACTACAAGCCGACATGCAACAATTACGCACCGATTTTGAAACATACAAAAATGAAACCGATGCGGATATTAACGCACGCTTTGAAGAAATTAAAGTATATCTCGATGAATCAATTGCAAGTGCTACATCTTATATGCGTGCATATACAGATACACGCGCAAGAGAATTGCAACAAAATATTGATAATATCGCACTTGGTCAAATAACAGTATATGATCCAACAACCGGTTTAACTGTACCACTTCAAACCGCCATTGATAATCTCTATGATAGCGGACGCGAAAACGCAATAACGGCAAGCGAATATGACGCATTAGAACTAACCGCCACCGCGTATGATGCAATGGAAATTACCGCGCGCGAATTTGACCAAAACGGAAAAACAATATTAACGGCATAATAAAGAAAGGAAAATATAAATGTCGAGTACAAATAAAACGGCAAATTACGAATTACCACAATTCATTGGTACGGATAAGCCAACTTGGCTTGGTGATATTAACCAAGCAATGTCTATCATCGATGGACAAATGAAAACTAACGCTAACGGCGTAGCAAGTGCAACCGGAACAGTTACTGAACTTAATACACGTGTTACGACTGCCGAAAATAACGTTACGGCATTAAATACTCGCGTTGGTACGGTAGAAGGACAAACGTCAAACCTTTCCGGTGATGTATCAACCCTTAATACAGCCGTTGAAGCAATTATTGCGCAATTGAATCTAAATCAGTTTAGCCAAAATACTATTAGCCTTGGCGGTAACCGTTCATTTACTGTTTATCTTGCACAAAACAGCGCAGGTTCACTATTTAAATTTTACGGTCATTGTTATATTGATAATAATTCCTCAAGCAGTGTCACACTTGGCACGCATGTATCAATTCCTGGATCAACTGGATTATATGGTATTGCAACCGGTCTATATTTGAATTCGCACCCATCAAGCGCATATACTATTGCCGAAGCAGGTTATAACATCATTAACACGCGTGGTTATAA
>AUXO012637978.1_pt1 | contig 10409 bp, 19 predicted proteins | sample 768731 | NCBI WGS metagenome assembly AUXO01 (sample SAMN02715735, study PRJNA202380) | gut metagenome | biome: sheep rumen | host: Ovis aries | place: New Zealand: Palmerston North | reverse complement strand
TTTAAATCTTGAAGAGTTGTAGATCCATTAAGACTTCCACTAATTAATTTTTCGCCTAAATAAAGGACGCCAGTATCGGCGTCCTTTTCAGCTACAAAATATAACGTATCATCATCTTTTGGATTTAATTGTGAATAAGCATTAGGAGTACCTCGTAAAAATTTTACATAATTACCATATTGTGTAATTACAGACATTCTTTACGACCTCCTTATTCTTGCATTCTCTATGGAATATGAGAGAATGTAATGCCATGTAAATCTTGAATAGTATTCATAACTTCTATTAAAGCATTTCTATTTTCAACAACTGCCGCAGATTGAATTGCTACTGTTGATAATTTTCCTAAAATAGAATCCATACTATAATTATTACCAGTAACCTATCTATACCCTGTTACTTCATGAGCACTATTTCCACTACCAGTAGTATAATTTTCTTTTACTCTAGTACCAACAATAGTCATAAGTTCATGTAAAGTAGTTCCAATTCCATACTATTCACTATAAGCCCTATCTACAGCAGGAGTACTTTCATCTAATAAATTCCACTATGCAGTAATATTATTTAACTCATTTATTCGTTCTGCATATGGATTTGTGATATGTTCAATACCATCATCTTCTGAACCTTCTTCAGCACCAGCATCTCCATGCTCACCTTTAATTAATTCTTCTAATTCAGCAAGACGTTGCTTAATTGCATTAATATCTTCTTGTCCTTGAGGAATTGGGAATTTTACAGATACTGATTGTCCAGAGGTTAAATGACCAGCTTCATCAAATGTAATTTGTGGAATTGTAATAATCTATCCAAATTGTGGTACAAGAACATTTTCATCTTCTTCTGTATTATTTGAAACAAGAACAGGAAAAGATTCTTCTCCACGTCCAGTTATTTTATGAGTAATATAACAAGCTCTATTATTATAAGAATTACTATCTCCACAAAAATAAATCCATTTATTGCCATTAATTAATCGAACTTCATCATCTCTTCCTCTAGGAACCATACGATACTCCCCAGCTATTGTACTGCTTGGAGTAGTTGCACTATCAAGATTACTATTATCATAAGTTATTGTACTAAAAGCATTACTTAAATAATAAGTAACATTTCCATAAAAACTCATTAAGAACTCGCCCCCTCATAAATAATATCTATCATTATGGGGTTTCCTTCTGTAATACTATCTAAAGTATTTTTACTAACTCTAATACGACTAATCGTACCTAACCCTTCAAGGTCTAATTCATAAATACCAGTATCTCCAACTTGAATTGGGTCATCACTATTATTTAGATAAAATTTAAAACCAGGGTCTGCTTGAATTCCTAATTGAGTTACTGGAGAGTAATTCTTAAAAATATTACCTGCGGCAAGGGCTTGATAAGTACAGACTTCTGGATAATTCTTTGCATTATCGGCCCCATAAAATCTAAATTGTTTTACTAATCTTGCCATTTTTACGCCTCTCTCTCTGTAACAGAATTCTCCGGCGCCTTAGTCGCCGTTATAGTCATCATACCATTATAAGTTAATGAATATGATAATCTAGATACTACATAATCACCATTTATTCCTGTATTTGGATCATAAACATGAATTCGTTTATTAACATCTAAATAATAAATAGGAATAGCAGAAACCTAAACACTTTCTGTGCAATATGAATGTTGATATAATAATTCATCTACTCTATTTTTAGCATCAATGCCTTGAGCAGAAATACTAAACATATTTTCATAACTTGAATTATCAGGAAGAATCATATAATTATATCCAGTTTTATGATCTTCCAAATCAAATTTCTCTTGAGTAGAAAAAATTATCTTTGGAGTATCTCTATAATAAATAGATTTTACTGTTGTTTCTTTAACTGCTTTTGGCCGGTCTCCCACAGCCTAAGTGGTATATTGTCGTAACTCATTATCTCCTTCTAAAAAATCAAACCAAAAGTTCAAAGTATAAGGAGCTGTGAAAACTTCAGAATTCCAATGAGCATTTTCTTCATTATCTCCATAAAATTTTGTTGAAGTTGTATAATAAGTTATTCCTTGTTTAGTAGAAGAAACAGTTTTTGTACCTTGATTACTTAAAGTAAAAACTTCAAGAGATTCAACTGCATTAGTATTATTTGCTCCATAAATATTTGTTAAAATATTATTATTACGAATATGTTTTAAACAACATAAATCATTTTCATTATAAACAAAAGCATTATTTAATAAATTTTCTTTTACACTTGAAGTTTTTGCAAAATTCTAGAAATATTCAGTAACAGAAACATAATGCATATTATTTTCTAAAACAGCTAATGATTGCTATAATGCGGCCATATTTTCATATGCAGTATTTACATCAGCAGAAGTAACAGACCCACTACTTTCTTTTAATCTAGCTAATGTATTATAATATATTTCACTAGCACTATTTAAAGAATTAGATAAATTTCTATATTCAGTATAATTACTTGAAGTATATAAATGAACCTTTTCATCAAAAGATAATTTACCAGTTTCTTCATTTACTAAACGCCAATCTATTCCAGATAAGCTAGATTCATCATTAATTTTTTGAAAAAATCTTGTACTAAAGGTTTCTCCTCCAAAAGTATGATTATTAGCAGTATAATCTATAGTATCTAATAATTTATACATTCCATTATATTTATAAATATATAAAGATGTAATATCTGGAATTTCTCTAGTAAATATCTTACCTTGTTTAGCATAATTAACAAACTAAGTAGCAATTATATTACTGCCTTTTATAGGCCAAGCTCGACCTCCAACAGAAGATTTAAAGGTAAAACCATTATCATCTGAATAATAATAATAAAGATCTGCATCTTTTAAATACCATTTATCTTCTTCTGTATCATGGAAATAATAAACATTTTTCATTGCGGCAGGCACTTTTTCTTCAGGAACGCCTTTTACTTGCTATCCTATTGGTTTATAACAGCCTTTAATAAATACTGATTCTGGCATAGTTCTAACTTTTTCCTAATCAAGATTTCTGTAATAAGTATAATCATAACTTAAAGCAGAAGTCTATTCTTTGCTTGTTAAAGGAAGGTTATATAACTATCTCCAAAAACCTTCTAAATCAGTATAATACTATTCATATCCAGTAATACCAGTTTGATATAATGGGAAATTACGCTATGCTAAAATAACTTCAAAATCATCATCATGATTATGACGTCTATAATCTAAAGCCATTCTATAAATTAACTCTCGCCAATCTACACCATAAATATAAGAATTTTCAGCACTATCTAAATATGGATCAACCCATTGATCAGTAATACTAATTTTATCTAATTGGCTTCTTACATCTTCTGGAATTTTTGGATCATAAACAAACACTAAATAATGATAAAGGCCTCTTGCGATAGCATTATCTATAGAAGTTTTATTATAATAAATTCCTTGCCAAGTATAATGCGTTTCTGCCACGCCATCACCATCTAAATCTAACATCTATTCTGTCAAATGATTTCCATTACCATCTGGATAATTTACATATAATTCAACATCTAAAAACTATTCATAAGTATGAACACATCCACCATGAGCCCCTATTTGAACATAATACTCTCCATTGGATGGATTTTTATAAAAGAAAAGCTCACACATATTTGTATTATAGTTAGCACTTCCAAATATTCTAGGATTTTGTTGTGAACCTATTGGAGAAAGTGGGTCTTTGCATAAAAAATTTGTATAAGCTTCAACAATTTCTCGACCTGGCCCCATTTGACAATAATAATACATTTCATCATCTGGATGTCTATTACCTGGAAATTGACCTAATAAAATTTTATAATAATGCGCCCAATCTATAACTTCCCACCAAGGGTTATATTTCTTATATTCTGTATTAACTTCTGCAATTGCTGGATAAGAAATTAGAGCATCGTTTAAACGATTACGTCTTAATGAACGAGCTAAATCATCTAAATCCCAAGTTTTATAATGTTCAATTTTGAGTTCTTCTCTTTCAGCAATTTCATTTCTAGTTAAAGAAGTTAATGCCACGTTGTCATATGTAATATATCTAAAAGGCTTATTATCAATAGCATATCGCATATGAATAGGAATAGCTGAACCTGATATGCCTTTACGTTCGCCCCAAACAGTAAAATCATTTTTTAAATTTAATAAATTTGGAGTATTCTAAAAAGAAGATATTAAAACACTACCAGTAAAATCATACACACAATTACTAGCTAAAGCTAAAGCCTAAACATATGTTTCACTATCTGTTTTATTAATAGGAGTCCATACTGTATTTACTAAACAACGTTTTCGTTGAAAAATAAATCTTCCATCTATGTCATAAAAATATTCAAATTCACCTAACATAGATTTTATTTTATCTAACATCGAAGTTAAAGAATCTCCCACATTAGAAATTAAATCTCCCGCATATACGAGTTCGCAAGTTCTATATCCAGCAGTCTAACCATAAGTTATTTTAGCTGCTACACAAGGATTTGCATATGAACCAATTTTAAACTCAGTAGGAGTTGATTCATCTCCTAATAATGAGCTTGTCAAATTATCATATACACTAAGATTACTTAAAGTTGTTGTTCTACTATAATTATTATCTGAATTAGAAGACCGCACTCTAACTGAAGTGTTACCATCTAAAGTAATCATTTGATATTCATCTGACGCAGCATCTCGAATTAGATATAAAGGTCTGTCATATTTATATTCTAATAATTCTAATCCTAATTCATCCAAATCATTAACAACTATATTATGTAAAGGCTCATTTGCATAAGCATGGACAGAATCAATAATAATCTATTTAATAGGTAATTTATGATTAGTTGTTAATCCAGTAGAAGCATCATAATAATCATATGTGCCAAAATCTGTAGTTGCATTTATTACTCCTCCAACATCTCCATTTAATAAACACATTTTATCTTTACCTTGTAATTGAATAGTAAAACTACTTGCATTTAATGTTGTGTTTAAAGAAGTAATAATAAATGTTCCCATTTTAAACCAGATAATATCTGGATAATAATCATAATGTCCAGCATAAGAAACAGTATTTTTTAAACCTATTTCTAATCTAAATTTAGTGTTTAAACCCCAATAGTAATCACTAATATTTACATCTTCAGTTATCATAGTAATGGAACAAGTGCGGCGGACCGCACTGTTCCCATCAATATTAATAGAGCCAGAAGTTACTTTTCCTTCCACTTGTTCTAGTGGATTTTCTTGTCTATCTAAAGTAATAACTTTCGCAAAAGTTGTTCTTTCACTTGACAAATCTAGCTCTTTTAAAAATTCTTCTTCATATAAAGAGGGATAAGGTTTTGCATTTTCAATAATCTAATCATCATCATAATATGTAGACATTAATTATCCCTCCTGTTCCTCATTTTTATCACCTATAGCGCCTTCTGCATCGCTACACATTAAGCGCCAATATTTTCTCATCTATGCTATAGATGCATCAAAAGACTCATCACTAACTAGCATACTATTATCAGCAATAACTCCACTATCATCTGCGCCAATAGCTTTATTTATCTATGCTCTTAAAGTATAATATTCATTTTTATGTTGATTTGGTTCACTATTAGTTGGCCAATCTGTTTCAACAGAATATAAAATTTCATTGGTTGAATAATAACAATCAAGGATTAACATTCTACCCATAGAAATGCTAGTAATATTATCCATATTACTTAATTCATATCTACCAATATTTTTTAAATCAATATTTTGGTCTACATGATTAATCGCAAATTTATATAAACGATCTACTTCATATGTACTAGAATCATCCCATGGCTCTTTAGTATCTTCAGTCCAATAATAATTATTATTATTCATAAATTCATCAGATGTTAATTTTGCATACCAATAAGGATGTGACTCTTCTTCATCATCTTCATATTTATCCAAAAACATTTTTATATCTCTTCCATCATAATAATAATTAGTGTCTTTATCTCTATAAACACTACAATCTATTATTTCATTATAAAGATAAGGGAATAAAGCATCATCGTCATGAAATAGTCTTAATTCTTCATTTATTTCTCTTAAATAGAAATCTTTAATCTCTCTAACAGAAAAACGCATCCAATAAAAACGTCCAGTAGATAATTTGAAATTTTCTAAACCATGCCAAACAAAGCCATTAGGAGCATCATCAGAGCTTTCATTATAAGAAATTTTACTTGGACTAGTTGCACCATCTAAAATATTTCTATCAAGATATGCATCTCGTTTAATAATATCATTATGCTTGCCAATCCATTGACTAACTCTATCAGTTTTAGTTAATCCAGCAATTTCATTAAATGTATCAGTAATTTCAGAACTATAATATCCATAAGTGAACAAACCATCAAACTAATCTGAAGCTGCAGGAGTCCATAATAAATAAATAGCAATAATAGGATTACCTTTTGTATTTATTTTATAAACTTCTGTGCGGCCGATGGTTATATAAGATACAACAGTTTCATTATTCTGTTTATATTGAATACCAATGATAGAACCTGGCGCAACATTTTCAAAATGTCCCATAATTACTGTTGGTAAATCTAATGGGGTCGCCGCAGACGATATAGCATCTTCTAACTGACTTAATGTAGGAGTAGATTGACTATAAGGTTCTCCATGTCTAACATGACCAAGATAATTACGAATAACAGGAGTATTATATTTATCATCATGTAAGTTAATTGTTGCAAAATGCATAACTGTTTGAATATATTGTTTAATTGGAAACATATCATGCGCTTTTAAATTTTCTAATGAATTTTCTCCAATCTCATATGCAGTTGCAGAAAAAGTATGAAGCATACGTCCTGTCTATGCATTAGGAGATAAAGACACATTCATTAATCTTACAAAATAATTTCCTTCTGATGGAGATCTAAATAACTTAGGTTCTCCATTATTTAACCAATTTAATACTTCTAGTTTAAAAATACGTTCAGCTCTAATATTTTCAGAAGTTAAATCTGTGCCTTCAAATTCTAAAGCACCCAAATCTTCTTTCTTCATAAACATTTCCTATTCATCAGATAAATAAGAAATTAATCCTGAAATAGGAAATTCTTTATATTTAACAGTGCCATTTCTAAAAATAAAAGGATATCTACCACCTATAGTATCCATTTTACTCTCAATAACATCATTCTTAAAACTTGAAACATTTGGATTGAATCGTACTCTTAATTGTCTATTTGCATCAACTAAAAACATATCTTCAAAATCAGCAGTAACAGTTTCAGATACGATACGATTTGAGTATAATCCCTATGTATTAAATTGTTGAATTGAATAACAATACTAAACTCCTTGTTCAACTGTATTGTCTAAAAATAATTCCTAAATAGGTTGATCTACAGTCATTGTTAAAGATTGCATTTCTTCCCAAGATGAAAAATTATCTAAAGAACTTGAACGACAAATTGAAAACTAACCATATACTGCAACATTAGAATCATAAGTCAGATATACTCTAATATATCCATCATTAAAATAAGGATCTGCATGCAGCTATGCCTATAAAGCAGGTTTAACTGTTTCATCTTGATATAACATATATGTTCCACTAGTCGCAGTTAATCCATTTATTGTTGTAACACTATACTAAATTCTATATTTTTTATTAGATTCAAACTATTTATGTACTCTAAAAGAATCAGAAGATTCAAAAGCGGTTGTATCAAAAGAACTATTATGTAATTTTTCACCACTATCTAAAAAAACATTTCCAGCTTCATCAAGAATTACAAAATGATATGAATATACTTTTTCTGTCGTATCTCCATTTTCCTAAGAATATACTCCAATGTAATTCTATTTCCCTCTATTATTATTACTACCTGCCTATAAATCTTTTATATATACCATAGGTTTAGTAGTAAATTTAGTTACCCCTACATCAGAAAAATATCCAGTAACTCTTTCATCACTTGCATCAATATAAGCTAATTGAATTTTATAATAAAGACCTACCGTTAATTCATCTAGGTAGGTCTTTGTCTAATTATCATCTGTAAAATTTGCTAAATTAAATGTAGCATACCAGTTTCCAGTATTTGGATCCTAAAAAATTTGATTATAATTACATTCTAAAATCCAAAATTTATTTCCTGACACTGTTTTTAACTTACACTTCATTCCAGAATAAGCTTTCAATCCAACTGCTCTATTGTGCCGGAAGGGCACCTGTAAAGCTCCGCCAGGAGCTTCTGGTGTCCCTCCAAAAAAAGCTGGGACTTTTCCATCAATGTAGGGAGGATATAGTTTACTCCCCATATTGAATTATCCCTCCTAATTGCAACCAGTCTCTTCTGTATCGTCTTTAATCATGAATAATAAAGCTTGCATTTGAGTTGCTGACAAATCCATATCTTTAAAATCTTCAAGAGTAACTTGATAAATTTTTACATCTTGAGTAATGCTAAATAATTCCTCAAGTTCATTAGATGCAGCTTGAATATTCTCATTTTCAATTTTGTATTGCTGAGACTCTTCATCAAGAGTTCCATATTTTTCAGCAATTTCAACTCTACGTTTTTCAATGTCTTGAGCTAATGTAATTAACTCTTGAAGATTCTTTTGTAAATAAAAATTCACACGAATAGGGAATTTAACGTCTTTATCACTTCCAAATTCCTGTCCTAATGCATTTGCATAATTATAAATTTCATTATTTGTTAAAGTCATATTCATAACTTTAATCCTCCTTTTTCACTTTTATTATCCTTCATATCCAACATAATGTATTGTTGTATAAGAAGGACGTCCATACGAAACATTTCTTAATTGTCCAGTTAAACCTGATGCTCCTGATACTGTAACAGTTGCCGTACCAGAGCATGTTCCACCTGTAGAGTCTTTAAAATTTGATCCAGATATTGTATAAGTGCCACCGCCACCACTACCACTTATTTCAACATATACATCACCTTGTGCCATTATAAAGGTATCACTTGAGCCAAATATATATGGTTTTACAGTAGCAAATGTACTAATAGGATGACCTAATATATTTACACTATCTGTAAGAATAGCACCACTTGCTGTTAAATTATCACAATTAATTGATCCACCAGTAATTTTCGAACCATCAATACTAGCGCCATGAATTTCTCCATTACTAATCCATGCAGATCCAGAACTTATATAAGCACCAGTTATTTTACCACCAGAAATATAAGAACCAGTAATTTCTGCACCTTCAATTTTTCCGTTTTCTCCATCTAAAACAACAGTAACTTCTTCCGAAGATATAGTTCCATCATCATTATATTTCTTTCTAGAACTCTATAATTTATTATTATTAATTTTCCATCCGCCAATATAACCAGATTTAGCTATAATTCTACCATCAAAATAACCATCTTTAGCGAACATTACACCATCTTTTGTAACAGCAAATTTATTACTAATTGCTATTCTTAACTTTGCTAAATCTTTTCTCATTTCTGTGACTTGTTCAGAAGTCATATTTAAACTAGTATCAATATCACCAGATCTAGTAAATGAACCAATATCTCTACCACCAAAATCAACTGCACTCAATCTGAAACAGCTATCATTTGGAAGTCCTTGTTCATTAGTACCATTAATCCATAAAGAAGTATTATTAATTCTCCATCCACCAATTACGCCACCAGTAGCAATAATAGAACCATCCCAATATACTTCAAATCGAGTTCTAGCTCCATTGCTATCTGGCTCTCCTTGAACTTTAAAAGGAGTATTTATATCTGATGAATCAATAGTTAAAGTACCTAATTTAGAAACTTTTACAACCTAAGGTTCCGCTGCTACATTAGGATCATTATTTGATGTAATACTACCATCTTTATTTAAAGTTCTATAAGTAGATGTAGTACCAGTAAATTGTAATTTTGCGTTATACCCTTCAATACGACCTCTATTTACATCTATTAAAAATCCTAAAGGTCCAACTTTAGAACTATCAGTAGAAGGACCTTGAAAAGTGTGAGTTGTTGTTGTGTAATTAGCTGATTTTATAATAAAATCTTTTGTGGTTACTTTTAATAAATCCACACCTAATTTAGTTACATCTAAACCATAATCTTCAGCTTTAAATTCTTGCATTTTACTTCTTACTTTTCCACCATCATCTGTATAAGATACTAGTGTTGAAAATTTATAATTAGTATCTCTTAAATGGATTTGTAAAAATGGATTTCCGCCACTATCCAATTTAATGTATGAACCATAAGTGGCGCCAGGTCGCCCCTCATTTAAATAAGTATTTAAAGCCATTAATGAAAAATTATAAGCCTTTAAAACACCATTATTTAAATTAATCTACATGCCAGTTCCTATATCTTTAGGATCATATTCACCTGCCGCATTAGGCTATGG
>AUXO010857298.1_pt1 | contig 10409 bp, 15 predicted proteins | sample 768731 | NCBI WGS metagenome assembly AUXO01 (sample SAMN02715735, study PRJNA202380) | gut metagenome | biome: sheep rumen | host: Ovis aries | place: New Zealand: Palmerston North | reverse complement strand
AATCCTAAAGCTATTATAATTGTTTTTTTTTTTTTGTCAATTCTAGCCTTGAAAAAATTTTTGGTGTATAATGTAGTTGTTTTTCATGGTTTCTTTCCTCCAATCAAAAAAAGCTCCCTCCGAAGTGGAAGGAGCTAATTTCTTTATGTAAGGGAGTAATTAATTTTCGCGAGCTTGTTTGATGAATTCGCGGATTTGTTGACGTTCGTAATCGTCTTTCGCGTCGTTCATCATGTGTTCGAGTTGGGCGACTATGCGGTCGTGGATAGAGTGCCCGCTATAGCCGCTGTTGCCAGAGCCGTCATAGTAGCGCGAAGAGTTACCGCTACCGCCGTCGTAATAGCCCATAGAACTGCCGCCGTCGTGGGAATCACGGCTAGTATAGCGTCCAGTTGTGCGACTTCTACCGCGACGATAGGAATTGCCCGAAGCACCTTCGAAATCTTCTCCACCGCCGCCGCCCTCTATGCGTTGAAGGGTTTCTAGCGCGCAGAGGTCTTTGTTGAGGAAGTCAATATCAGGCGGAGCCATGTTAGCACCTTTGCGGATAATAAGTTGAATATGCTCCGTGAGGACTTCACGGACTTTTTCGATTGTTTTTTCCATTTATGCAGTCTCCTTTCAGCGCGTAACCGCCAAATCGGGACGGCTAATAATAATATTGGCGTTTTGAACTAATATAGGTTGGTCGCTGGTATTCCTAACAGCGATTGATTCACAACAGCCCGCGAAGATACCAGCGTTGATAGCCCTGCTGACGTTGAAGAATTGATTCACGGCGGCAGGTGTAACAGTCATAGTGCTTGCGGGGATAGTTGAACCGTCAATCGTTATCGCTACCGAAATTGCGCCGACCGTGCCGCCCGTCGGAATTGCAATATTCGCGCCGAAGTCGACGAGATAATTAGCCGAACGCTGACGACGACAAGGACACCCGAATTGACGCGGCACATATCCTTTTAATACAAAAGCCCCCGTGTCGTCACGATGACGAATCAAGCCACGTCTGCAAGGTACAGGATTCTCGGTGAAAATAATCGTTTCGCCTGGATTGACAGTTTGAATTTGGTTTGCGCTCCATTCTGGCACGTCAATCACCACCAATCAACCGCAACCGCAGAAGTTTTGCCCACAGCAACCAGTGACAGGATTAGGGACTTGATAAGCAGGAATAGGAGCAGGATTGATAGCCCGAATCAAATTAGCCGTTTGTAAGTTGTTATCCTGAATCAAGGCGGCGGTTTGAGCGGCTTGACTTGCGGCGAGGTTAGCCATATTAAGTTGCGTTCTAAGCTCGGCATTAGCTCTGCGCTCCGCGTCGAGGCGGTCTTGGCACAAATCGTCTTTAATGGACTGAATGCCGCTATTAATCGCCTGTGCAAGTGCGGTAGTGTTAGCCGTATTGTTGGCAATAACGTCGCGCAATCCGTCACTGATAGCTTGACGGTCGGCGCAATTCTCCGTTGCTACCGTGTATTTAAGGTCAGCTAAGCCAGCGCGATTTTCACAACAACAGGATTGCAAATTCATAGCAAGCTGATTCATAGCCGCTGTATTGGCGTTCTGGTTAGCGTTGAGCGTCTGATATAAGCCCATTTGGTTATTGCTAAGTGCTTGCAACGTGGTTGTCTGCGCATTGCAACGAGCAACAGCGGCGTCTGCGAAACCGTTTGCTAGGGTTTGATTAATGCCGTTAATGCCGCTCAAAATGCCTTGCTGATTAAAACCGTTTTGAACAGCGGCTTGCGTCGATTCGGTCATCATGTAAGGCACAGCGTCACAACCGCCGCCTCCGCCATTGCCCCAACGACCGCCGCCGAGCATGAACAGGAACAAAATTATAATCCACCATGCGCCTGAAGCGTCACCAAAACCGCCACCGAAGCCACCGTAACCATTGCGGTTACCCATGACAGCGGCAAAATCGGCAGGAGACATAGTACCGTAATCCATACAGTAAACACACCTTTCAAATATATTTAAAGACGCATTCCCGTAATCTGATTCGCGATATTACGAAACTGATTGAATTGGTCTTGCGTCATTTTTCCTTGATTGAGTAATTGCTGAACGAGGGCTTGAGGATTCTGCCCGCTCTGCTGAAAGTTGCGTGCGAATTGTTCAAACTGTTGCTTGAACTGAAGTGGGTTGTTTAGCAGTTGCTGAAACATTGCTGTTACCTCCGATTAAGGCTTTAATGTCTGCGACAAGTTCACTTTTCCAGTTTTCAAACTCGTTGCGGGAAATGAAGTTGCCGCCCGCTTGTACAGGTTTAACAACGTCTTTGAATTCGTAAGCGTCGAATCTAGCGGGCAAGCCGTTAATGTCAGTCGCCTTAATCCAGAATTTCTTTTGGTTAAAGTCGAAGAGAAAAACGGTATTGCCAGCCGCGACGGGATAAATGTTAGCTCCTTGCTCGCCCTGTACAGGCACGACAATTACACTATTGTTAGCTTGCTGATACTGCTGTTGAGGATAACCGCCAAAATAATTAGCCATAGTTTTTTCTCCAATAATAGATAGGAACTTCGTCACCCGAATCCCAAGCGTCGTAATAATCGCCGTTGATGACTGCTACAACGTGTGAGCCTGTCGCTAATAGGAATTCGCCTTGAGGATTTTCTTCACAAAAATCCCGTACCGTGTAGCAATTCGGGCAAGTATCAGGTATGACGCGCCGTCTATAACCTAATCGCTTGAGATACGCCGCCCAAACGTTATTGCTAGACGGCATGTCGCAAAGCTCGTATCCTGCCTCTGCGATTTCACGATATGTAGTTTTCCAGCTTTCCTTCGTGAGCTTGCTAATAGCTCTGATAACGCAGTCTCCGACGCGCTTTCCTAAAGGATTTGGGTTAAAGAATATGTATGACATGCGCTAATTATAGCCAGCTGTAAGCTGTAGGACGCTACAAAAACGCTATCTTGTCATAGGCGATTGCAAGTTCTTTTCGTATGAGTGATTCGCAATAAGAAAGGCTCAAAGCAATCTTGCAAACGGAGTAATCCTTGAGGAGATGAAGATTGATAATCTCTTCTTGACGAGGTGTTAATTTAGCGTCGTGAATCAATCGTTCGTATTCCTTGCGGGTGGATTGTTTGAGCCTGTTCCTAGCGATGAGGCGATGACGTTTCATTCCCACCACTCAATACCAGCGTTGACGCCGCCTTGTCTCGTATCGACGTGAATAAACCATAAGCCGCTAGAATCAACGGGCGGATAAAAGCCAGTGCCGTCAAAGGGCAAGGACTTAACTAAGTCGTGAGCTTGATTGAAAGTCAAAGCAGGGATATAAATATCAGCGGCAGAGCCTAAGACGTGTTGTGAATTGGGAACGCCGCCAACATCGGCATTGTGTTTAGGGCAACGATAGCCGCAGTTGACGTGAATAGGAGCGTCCGCCTTAACGCGAAGTTGCTCTAAAAGTTCAATCAAGCGTGGGTCAATTTTATCTGCGCCCCGTCCGCAACAGTGACAAACGAATTCACTAACGTCGAAGTGTTTGCTTAAGCGTTTGCTTAAGCCGCTTGTCGTTGCTTTAGGAACGTCAACAACGTCGGGCAAGGGCTTTTGAGTGGAATAATAATCAGTGATACCGCGAGCAATAGCGCGTGCGAAGTCGTCTTGATTATCGCGAAGAAATTTAGCGTCATCGGGGTTGTCGATAAAAGCGGTCTCGACGAGTACAGCGGGCATATTGGTATTGGCTAAAACAAAAAAGCCCGCCTCTTTGACGCCACGATTGACGATAGGAAGTGAGCTAGTAATTTGCTTGTGAATAGCCTCCGCAAGTTTCCTGCCCGAAGTCGCGCCTCTGCAACAATAAGTCTCTGTGCCTTTAGCGTTGGCAGTAGCGGCGTTGCAATGAATTGAGACGAACAAATCAGCGTGGAAAGAATTGGCGTCATCGCAGATAGCTTGCAAGCCGTCGAACTGAAAAAGCTTAACGTCATAGCCAACGGCGCGGAGGTAATGTTCAACGCGTTGACCGATAGCGAGTGCAACGTCGCGTTCGATTAAGCCGTTGCCACATGCGCCGGGGTCGTTGCCACCGTGACCAGCGTTAATAAAAATTTTAGGCATGTCTTATCACTCTCCTAACGCGCGACGATGTTAAAGGTAAGCGTACGGCTATAAGCGGCGTACTCTCTAGTTTCGGGGATATTAATTGTGCCAGTGACAATCGCGGTTTGCGTTTGAGACAACTGCAAATCTATAGTCCAAACGTTTTGCAAGGACGCTGTCCAATAATCGCCACTATAAAAAGTAGTAATTGGGTGGACAACGGTTAATCCGTCAGTATCGGACGATACGGAGAGGTCAGTCCAATAAGGCACAAAGTCGTGAGTGTTTGGTGCGCCAACAATCCTAGTATTGAGAGTAAGCGTTCTGGTGGCGTCTGGCGTGATTTTGACCGTTAGTTCGTTGTTGCTACCGATTGACGTGACAACATTTGTGTTTTGCGCGTCACTCCAGTGTATTGCGTGTATTGTGATAGCGCGTGCGGGTTTTGGGTCGGTTGCACCATCGAGTTTAATGTTAAGTTGTCGGGCGAATTCGTTCAGGTGTTTGAGTCTGACGAGTTCGTCAGGATTGTAAGTATCAGGCATAAAAAATCAACTCCCTTGAGTAAAACCGAAAGAAGTACGGAGAGCGGATTGGAAACCCGAAATATCGGATGTGGTTTCGTCGCCAGCAAACAAACCGTCAGCTTTAACGGAAAGCAAGTTGCCACTAATGGACGAAACGCCCGCCGCAATGGAATTGTCGGTAATGGCAATGGAGGCGTCTGCAGGAACGTACAAGTTGATTAAGTCTTCGAGATTGCAAAATCCCCAGTCTTCGTAGGGATTGTCTAAGCTATCGCCTTTGATGTGCAAGACGAGTACAGGCTTGCCATTGAGATTAGGATTGGTCGAGTTGGGATAAGCCAAAGCCGACCAAGTAAAGCTAGGAACAAAGGTAGTGCCGATAGAGCGCAGGTAAATTTCTTCGGGCAGATTAAAATATTTGACGACTTGCCCCGCAGAGTTAAGGAAATTGACAGTGCCGTTGCTCAAAGAAATATCGGTAAAGGCGGAAGAAACAGCTTGAACATCACCTCCTCCCGCGCCGACTTCAAAAGGGATAACGCGCGCCTCCGCGCCCGCGCCGTCGACGCAACGCAGGTAAATAGTTTTGTTGCTGAAGGATTTGGACTGAAGTGGGTAAATAAAAATGCCGCTGTCTTTAACGTTAGACTGCGACATTTCTAAAGTGTAGATGTGAGATGTGTTCTGGACAGTGCCAGTCGTCTCCGTGATTTTGGTAAAGTCTTTGGTTAGCTGATAAATCATTTAGAATCCTCCTTTTTATCGCCAGCGAATTCTTGAAGAGTGCGGCTAAGGTAGCCGACAAGCCCGCCCGCGATAGTATTTTGTAACTCGGTACCTTTGCCCGTCCAAACGAAAGTAAGAATGGAAATGAGCAAGGCGGCAATAAGCCCGATAGCGATAATTTTATCAACGCTCATTTTGTGCATTGGAATCCCTCCTCGGCGCGTGTGGTAATTGCATGAAGTCATGATAAGCCCCCGTGACAGCTCCATTGCCGCCGAGCTTATGATAGGCGTCATACATCTCCGCCACGCTCGCTATCGCGTACAAGGGCGCGTAGCCCTTATCGAGGTAGTGATTGCATTCGCGGATTAGTATGTTGCGCGCCACTGCCAGCTGAAGATTGTCGCGGGCAAGTTCTTTGGCTTGGCGTTCTTCATCGCGTTTGCGGTATTTGTTGAGCTTCCAGCCCGCCCAGCTTATGATAAGTGTCAAGACGCCGTTTGCTACTGCCAACACTAACTGTATATAAAAATCCAATATCATCACCCCTTAGACAGCGCACGAACCTTGCCGCCGTAAACAATATAATAATCGCTTGCGCGGTCAAATTGGTCGTCGAGTTCGCGCAAGACGTTATACCAAACGCGTTGGTCGTGATAGATAGCAAGTGCGGTTACCGACACGACTTCATACGGTCTGAACGGATACAGCTGGGCTTGCCCGTTGTGAATCACTGCAAGATAAATGACTTCGGTCTGGCAGTCGCCCGCCATTTCGCCGCCGAGAATCTTAAGGTCGCTCATGTAGCCAGAACCATGAAGTTTGCCCGTGCCTCTGTCAATCTCAACGTGTGTGAAGAACGTTCGCGGAATAGTCACCGTCAGTTCGAGAAACGAGGCGTCGTCCATATACAAAGTCAATTTACTGTTAGCGTGAATGTATTCAAGACGCACGGCGTGCCACTCATGATAATTAAAACTTTTAGCCGCGCTCACTTGACCAAAGGCACCCAACCACATGCGTTGCCAGTTAGCATTAAACCGTTCGGTGACGCCAATGCAAATGCCGCTTGAGTAATCGTCGTTCCAGACGCCGAAAGGATAATTCGTTGAGAAGGGGAACGCGTCGCCATACCACCAATCGAACGTGACGATGAAATCTTTGCCGCCCAGATACATGCCTTGACAGTTGAGATAAATGCGCCCGCGAGCGTCGTCCGTTTCGCCAACGTAGTAAAGTGCCGTTGCGTGCGTCGAACCTTCTGGCGTCGCGATAATCTCCGTTGTGCCGCCACTAGACGCCGCCCACCAATTATTTTTTAGGTCTTGCGTGGTCGACGTGTCGAATGGGAGTTGCACTACTAAGTTTGCGTTATACCAAACGTCGTTTGCCAAATCGGTGATGACATCAAAGTCGCGCTGGAGGATATCAGACAATATGGTCTCAACGTCCGCGCTAAAGGTGTAATCTATTTCGTAGACGCGATAAACCGCTGGGTTGCCGTAAAGCGGAATGTCGCGGGCGTTCGCCGTGCTGTCGGGGAGAATGTTAGGTTGCAAGGGTGCGGGGGTGTACCAACCTTCCAGCCCTGCCTCGTCGCCGTCAATGTCCGTGAATAAGTCGTCTTGCGTCCTTGCCGTGCTCCAGATGCGCAACTCGTACAAATCCATTTGCAAAAAACTTGACAGACCAGCAGTAGTCGCCAAATAAAACACGCGCGAAGTATCAACAAAGTTTCGGTCGAAGCCGTCCGCCGAGACAACCAGTTCGCCGTCAACATAGAGGCTAAGGAGTGTGTTGCTTTTGACTAACGCGAGCTTGTGGACAGTGCCGCCGTTGAGTTTATTCGCCGCCCGCATAAAAACGCTGTCGTAAGTGGTGCGCACATAGGGCACGCCGTCCTCCAACGACAGAGTAAAATTATTATTTGCGACCAAGTTGCTGTAGTTGTAGGAGAGCAAAGCGCAACAATATAAAGCGTCTGAACCTGTGCGCGTATCGTTTGTCGCGAATCTAATCTCAAAGGTGTATGACGTGACTTGTTTTAGTGCTTGGACTGTGGCGGCGGGGATTATGCCGTAAGTGTTGCCGTCAAACGCCACACGATAATCAAACGGCGTTAAGTCGTTTATAATCTGCGCCTCAACGTCGACATCGAAACTAAAAGCCGCCTCCGCACCTAAAGCAAGCTTATCAGCAACGTAATCGTCTTCCGTTGGCGGCACGAAGTCAGCGGTATGCAACGCCACGCCGTCATAAATCTGAAACTCGTCGATTGAGCCAGTCAAATAACCGTCCGCTGGCCAGTTAGACTTATTTATAAAAACGTTTGGGAAAGTTGTCCGCGCTATTGTCCGGCTCCAAGTCAATTTAAGAACGCCGTCAATAAAAATCCTGACAATGCCCTCGTCGTGCGAGTAACTGTACTCAAAATGATATTGCTCGTCGTAGGTGCAAGCAAAGTTAGATGAGTTGGCTCCCATGCAATCTGTATATAAATCGCTACTAGTTCTATATCGCGCAAGGTTTATGCAATTTTTAGTTGTTGACGCCGCGTCATGCAAAGAAAAAATCCTGCAACTAGCTCCGGACGACGATGACATATTAAACTTGCCGCAGATAGTAAAATCCTGCCCACCGAGTGTTATGCCGCCGCTCTTTTGTAGATAGCTTGAGCCGTTGAGTTGCAGAGCGTTGTCGCTAATCGTCGGTGAACCGCTAACAGTCCACTCGTTGCCGCATAGGTCTTGCGTCGTCGACGTGTCAAACGGGAGCCACGAAACTAAATTTGCCGTGCTCATGACGTCACCAGCTTTACCTTGCCAGCGAACTGAAATTTAATCGAGTGCTCCGCCTGCGGTGATTCGAGGCTTGATGACGTTGCTTTTGCGTAAAAGAGTGAATTAGCCGCGCTGATTGAATCAAACGTGATAGTACTCGCGCCCGCCCAAGGCGTGTCGTTGGTCTTGCTCAACGTCCAGCGGCTATTTGTGCCGGAAGCCGTGATTGATACGTTGTCGGCGGCGTAACCAGATTCGGTGCGAATCGCTAACGTGACAATCTTTGATTCGCCCACTGCGGCGTCGAGTGAGCAACGGATAGGCGCAGTGTAAGTGCCGCCTGTGCTAACCGCAGTGCCGTCCGTGCCGCCCGCCGTCGGGTTGTCCTTGTAAATATTAACATAACCGTCAGCCATGTTAGTCACCTCCTCAAGGCACGTGAATCCACATCGAACCTTCAAGCGTTAGTGGCGTGGTGCCTAATGCCACGTGCAACTTATCATCGGCGGTGACGATTAAGCTATTGCCGACCTTCGCGCCGCCTTTGACGTTTGGAGCCATGGTTGGCAATTCATAATCGGAGCCGTCACCTCCGCTAATAACGGTAACAGGTGCTGTCTTGTCTCGATAGTCATAACCAGTAACAGGAATCCACCCAGCGGCGAATTGGTGAATAACGGGGGCAACGCCTTGCCAGTCGTAATTAACTACAATGGGCGTTCCGACGGTGGCAGTAACGGCTAGGATACCAGTTTCTTCGTCGTAGGAGTGTTGGACGGTGTTGTTAGTGAAAGTAATAGTTGACGGCTTAGGCTTATGCTTTAAGGTGAAAAGTTGAGTTTTGCCAGTGGCAATGCCGAGCGTTTCTGTTGCTGAACCAGAAAGCTTGTGGAGACGAATTTGCACGTTAGAAATTTTCTTGTCTACAGCGTCGGCGAGGTTAAGGTTATAGAAAAAACGAGTGGAATAGGTGCCGTCGTCGTCCAAGTAAGGCTGTGTAGTTTGCGGCGTCATTATGTTCCAATTTTCAACGCCGTAATCGTATTCGTAGCTGGCAGAGATAATAGCTCCTTGCGTGGCAGTTAATATGACGGTGCTTATCTCGGTAGAAAAATCAAAGTTGTTGAACGGTTTGGCGTCAACGTACAACTTAATAGAAGAGGCGACAATATTCTTGTCAGGGTTTCCGTTTACTCCGAGCGTTAGTTCTTGGCGTGAACCAGTGCCCGTGCCAATTTCGATTAGCTCACGTTGTTTAGGTTCGTTCATGAAGTTCACAGAAGCGATTATTTCTGAATCAATCAACGGGTCGTGACGAACAACTAAATAACAGCCCTGCAAGTCCTGTTCAAAGTTCTCTACAGTAGAGAAGATACGAGCCGAAGAACCCGTAACGAGCGTTTGTCCTGCAGCATGATAAACTGTGATTGAATTGGCTTTAGCAGAATCGGTGCCGTCTGTAGTTGTGACAGTTGATTTAATTTGGAACTGAACAGCGTCGGCTTGCTTATCGACGGCTTGAGCAAGTGGCATATAAGCAGACCATTCTTCACCATTGCGAAGACGAACATTGATTTCAATAGTGGCGTTGCCCTTCAAGGTAGTATCGGCAGTAATTTCGGATATAACTTGCGGCTCGTCACCGAGTTTGTAAATAGCGTCGTCGTCAGTCGGAGTAATAGTGTTTACGTAAGTGTCTTGAAAAGTTCTGCCCTCCAAACCAAGTTTAATCGTTGGGAACTCTTCGGCGTCCGCGTAAGCTCGCAAGGCAATAATCGGATAAATCTTTTTCCCCGCAAAAGCAGTTGTTAGGTTAGCTTCAGCAAGGCTTGTGAGGGTGTCGACTGTGTTGCCATAGTTGAGGACGTTATTAACAGTCACATCGCGCCCGAAAACTTCAAGCTGGTTGTTGTTAAAACGATAAAATACATTTTCAATCTTGAAGATAACCCGCCTTTTAGAATCTGTAGGCTCTTTGCCAGAGATTACGAATCTGTCAACGGCGTCGAACTTCGAGCAGTTAAGTGCGGTATCGGCAACTAAGAGAGCTTTTTTCTTTACTCGTGGCGGCTCCTCTACAGTCGGCTCCTCTACGGTCGGTTCTTCTGGGGTTAAGTCGTCGTCAAAGGTATCAACCGCAAAACGAATTGTCGAACTTCTTAGCATGGAATCATCTCCTTGTTAATCAATCAAAGATGAGGTTGCTGGTAGATTGTGAAGCGTAGCCGTTGCAATAGATGAAAGCAAAGCCGCTTGAACCGCCACCAGAAAGCCACACATCAGTCTGTAGGTTTCCGTGAACACCAGCCC
>AUXO011113181.1_pt1 | contig 10410 bp, 19 predicted proteins | sample 768731 | NCBI WGS metagenome assembly AUXO01 (sample SAMN02715735, study PRJNA202380) | gut metagenome | biome: sheep rumen | host: Ovis aries | place: New Zealand: Palmerston North | reverse complement strand
CAAGCTCCGCCTCAGATGGGAAGCGAAATATCTCGTCATGCTCACAAGCCACAAGGAACATATCAAGGGCATACCTTGCGGTCTCCACATCCCGATACTCACCCATCATGCCTGCAAAAGTACCGCCGTTTCCGCGTGTCCTTATCCGGATCTGTACCTTGCCATTCGTCCCTTTCTGGCCAACGCATACATAAAGGCATTCTGTTGCATCCATCGCAAAGACAGAGAGCCCTTTTTGATCCATAACGAATCTCATTTTTCTTCTCACTCCTCCTATTCCGTCACACCGACATAGCCGCTGGCCTCGCACATTTTCTCGTAAGCCCGGGTGACGCAGACCAGCCCACTTCATGCTGTCCGCTTCCACATCGTTGCGGATTGCGTCAAACAGCGCCATGTCGATAAGATTTGCGACACTATACGCCTCTTCTTTTGTCAGTAAGCAGCCCTCTGCCGCCTTTATAACGCTCGCCTCTTCCATTGGTATCGCGTCCAGCTTCTCAATGAGCTTCTCATAAAGATTCTCAGCATCAGGTTCACCGTCGGTAAGTGCGAAGGGATCGTCTGGCTGTGATTCCTGCTCCTTCGGCTTCGGCAGCAGCCGTCCGTCCACCTTCTGGCCGTGATCGGCAAGCCACCTGGCCATTTCGACCCTCTCAACACCGTTCAGGTCTGCCAGGACCTGAACCTGTTCTTTGGGGTTCTTTGCCTGCCTGTAGCTGATCAGTATTTCTTCCTCTCCCATGTTCAGTTTCACTCAGTACTCCTTCCTGCCTCTCGTCCTGGGGCTCCTGGGTTTCTTTTGCTTGTCCCATTCCGCTGCCTTCCATTTCCGGTACTTCTCAATGCCGGCCCGGTATTCCAGATACTTTTCGCAGATGCTGTGATAGGCGCCGCATCCTTTTTTCTCACACTTTCCGCACGGACATACCGGCCTCAGCATTTTGGCCCTCCTTCTCCTCCATAGCCCTGGCAAGGCGCTTCTCCCACCTCTTGCGCTTTCCCAGCTCGACTTCCTTCATCGGCCGGTAGGGCAGCTCCATGGCTGCCACGAACACGTCCGTCAGCTCTTCCTCCAGGTTGCAGATCAGCTCCTCCTCACAGCGCCCAGTCGGGTTCTCCCCCCTGCGGAAGCGGGCGAGCTTGAGCGCTGCATGCGCCAGCTCCGCCGCCTCCTCTGCCAACTGCTCCAGCCTGGCCTGCTCGCTCAATACATCCGCAGGTCTCATCCTCGTCCTCCTCACTATCTCATGCCTTCGATCCAGCGCAGGACATTGATCAAGTCCGCTTTAGTGATCTTGGAATACGCCTGTTCCTTCAGGATCTTCCGGATGGACACCCTCTTGGCCAACGGTGTTCTTTCTTTCGACCAGATGTCTTTCACCGTGGCCACCGCTTCATCCATACTGATGCTCTCATAATCTACTGCCATTTTTTCTCCCTTCGTCAGATACCTTGTCCCAGAAGTGTGCCCCTCGTGATCAGATCCCTGTACAAAACGCACTGGCGATGCAGATCACCCTTCTTTGTCCGCTTTTCCAGAAGCGCAACCTCCGGATATTTTGCCCTGACCGTCATCACCAGGCCGTCAGAAAATTCATTATCGTGCTGAATTGCCAGGATCTCCTGCGGGAGCAGGTATACATCCCCGACATTCACATTCTCCCTGAAGTCGTTACTCATCTCGCCTCCTCCGGCATCAGCTCCGGGAAGTCCTCGAAGCTCATCTGTGCTTTGTCCTCTTCTTCCTCCTGCACCTCGATCCGGTCCACATACTCGCGGAGCTTGGAGAGGAAGCCTCTGGCCCTCGCCCACTTTGCCTCCTCTATGCTTTCCCCGAGCAGCCTGTAGCAGCGCTTTATCTCACCGAGGACTACATCGTGGATCGTCACAGGCTTGGCGCTGTCCGAATCGCTCTGGGCGTCTTCCTGATCGTCCTGGGCATTTTCCTCGGTGATTTGAGCATTTTCCGGGGCGATTTGAGCATTTTCCGGGGCAATTTGAGCATTTTCCGATGCCTCCTGAGCATTTTCCGGAACCCTGTGCGCATTCTCTTCTTCCGGTTCGGGCGGGTTCATGAAGTCCGGGGCAGGTGTCCCGGATGTCTTAGCCGGGGCTTTCTCCGGCTCTGCCTCTGCCCTCTGCTTCGGCTCAGGATCCTTTTTCTTCGGTTTGACGATATCCACAACCTTCTGCTTCTTGGGCGCGGATTTGGGCGTTTCCGGGGCCTTCTTTGCAGGTTCAGGCTTTTCCTCTGCCTTTTCGGGCTCTTCCTGAGCGTTTTCCTCGCTCTCTGAATCCAGTTGCGCCGGCGCAACAGACTGTTCCTGAACAGACGGTTCGGGCTCTCTGATATTCTCCTCCTCGTCCTGCGGGAAAGGTTCCTGATAGAGCATCGACCAGGCTCCGCGGGCGGAAAGGTCCTTCACCTGCGCAAAGAATGCCTGCAATTCCTCAGCCAACTGGCCGACTTCCTTCTCCTCGCGATCTCCGGAGCGCACCTGCAGCAGGCTGACCGGCCGGTTTCCGCGGAAGGATATCGTGACCTTTCCGATGCCGGGGAGGCGGATCGTCTTTAAGGCAATCCCGTTCGGCGCCATGATGTCCATGAGGGCGATTGTCGGGTAGCCCTCTGCCATGCGCTCGGCGAGCATGACATATTCCGCCGGGCGCAGGTGAAAATATTCCCGGAAAGCCTGCTGCCAGACCGAATCGTCGCTGTGCTCCTCCATGGCGATCTCCAGGTCGCTTGTCTTCTTCTCGTCCTCTGCCAGATCGTTTGCCAGTGCCCTGATCTCACTCTTGCTTGCCTCCCAGGGCAGCTCCTCTGCCACGGAATCGGGGAGCATGAGCATTTCCGAGAGCTTCGAGCTTCCGAAGCCCTCATACTGCTCCTGCAGGGCAGCTCCGTTCCCGAAGCGCTCATTGATGCGGATAAAACGGCTCACCTGCGAGCGGTCCAGGCCATATTCCGCCTTGGCAAAGTCCGCCACATCCGTGTACCCGGATCCGGCAAGGACATCCGTGTCCCTGGCCAGGCGCAGCAGGTATCCGATGCGGATAAAGCTCTGGGCCGCCGTGTTCATCTCTGTGTCCAGCCGGCTCTTCAGCTCGCTGTACTGTAAGGTCATCAGTTCCTCCATGTTGTTCTCCTTCCTGTTATGTTGCCGCTGCGAGAAGATCCGCCTCGAGGGCCTTGAACAGATCAATGTCCCTCTGCCTGCCGCTGGCAGCGAGGGCCGCCATCTCCTCTGCCCTCTTGGCCGCGCTGACCCTGGCCGCTTCTCTGTCTGCCTCCTTAAGCCGCCTCCTGACAACCGCCTGCCATTCCCGCAGAAATGCATTGATCTCCTGCAGGTCCGGCTGGCGGTTGTAGGCGCTTCGCTTCTGCCTTGTGGTTCCATCCGGCTCCACCTCCAGTGTGTAATATGCCTTTTCAGGCGCTTCCTTCCGGCGCAGGAACAGGATGTAGGTCTCATCCTGCTCGATGCGCTCATAGTACCTGTCCGATGCTCCGGCGCAATGGTGGAGCTGCCTGGAGTCCTCGATGATGTCCCTCGCCCCCCTTGGCGTGATCACGCAGTACTTATCCCCAGAATAGTCAAACTTATCCCTTATCCGGGCACAAGCCCTGGTGATTCCCCCGTACTTGCGCTTAAACTCCGCCGCCTCGATCTCGTCCCGCCGGCGGCCGAACTCTTCCACCGCCTCATCGTGACGGACTAACAGATTCTTTGTACGGTAGACGATCTCATCGTTTGTGTCCAGGCCAAGGCGCCCGGCCATGGATAGGTAGTCCTTCCAGATTCCGATCATTTGGTCTGTTGTCCACCCCGGCCTGGCCTTATTCTCCCGCACAAGATAATTCATGATCTGCTCCGGGCTCATCTTCCTCAGGATGAAGGAGAAAGCACCCGGGCGCAGGGCTTTGCGTTCCATCCAGAGCAGGACTTCATCTTTGATCTTTCTTCCGCTTCTCTGTTCCTCTTTCAGCCAGGCGAGCATTGTAGTTCCGCCGTTCAACGCGCACAGCCTGCGGATCCTCTGTGCATTGATTCCCAGAACCTCAGGCGCGTTTTCCCCTTCCAGGTTCAATATTCCCCCCAGATATCTTCCCCAGCTGATCTGGTTGTTCACAATTCCGCTTACCAGCTTTTTCAGGTTCATTCCGGTCATGAATTCCAGGATATTGGGAAGCACCGAGTTGATGCAGCTGAGCATGACCTCGTTGTAATCCAGCTTCCAGCCCCGCAGAGCCATTTTCTCGACCGGCGTCCTCTCATACAGAGTCCCGGCCAGGGCGTCCTTTATCCCTTCCGGGTAGCACCAGCACCTCGTCATGTGCTTCGTCCATGGGTTCCGGTCACTCCACTCCTGCTCAAACTCATCCGCCCAGTGATGCTGACCATAGTAGACCTTGTCCTTCTTGTCCTTCTTGTCCTGCCTGAAGGGTTCGACGGAATCCCGCTGGTAAAGGATGATCCGGATTTCCTCCATCACATCAATATCCGCCCTGCCATCAAACATCCAGCGCCTCAAATTCAGGTGCCTTGCCACGCTCAGTCCCTGACCTGCCCTCTGCAGGACCAGAATTTTCTCCCGGTCCTCGATTTTTGAGCCCTTCCTCTTGCGGATCAGCGTCCTTCCCGTCTCCGGGCATCGCTCCAACGCCCCAAGCTTTACCGGGGCCTTGTACCGGTGCAACTTCCGGCAGGCTGTGCAGTAATATGCCTTTCCATGCTCATCTTCGGTATCATATTCCGCATCACTCGGGAAAAGGAAGTCGTTTGGCCACACTGTTTCCCGTACCCAGTCCATCAGGTTATCCGGAAGAGGCGGCACGGTGTTCATGAGGTCATCGATGCGGTTCTGCTTCCTTTCCTCTGCACTGCGGCGCTCATTGCCGTTATAGTCCCTCTCCAGGGCGCAGACCACGTCCATCCCGTTTTCCCTCCAGTGGTGCCTGTTCTCGGGATCGAGAAAACTCCTGATCTCTTTCAGCTCATCCCTGTCACACTGGATGTCTTTCGGGAAGGTCCAGCTGTCCGTCACCCGCTCGAAGATCCAGAGCAGGGTGACAGGAACCCTTTCCCTGCCCTTTAACAGTCCATGCCTTCCCTTCCGGTCAATGACATACCTCCCGAGATATGTCATCTCCTTGTAGCAGTCCCCGACCGCCCACTCTCCAGCAACCTGCCAGCGGATCTCCTTCAAGGTTCCCCTCTTCATCTGTTCCTGGATCGGCCGGAGGACAGGCAGGTTTGCAATCTCTTTTTTCATGCGGCACCACCTCTCAGTCATATACCGAGTAATGGAAAAGGGCTTCCGTCCCTTCCCGGACAATGACTTCCCGGATCATGCTCCCGTCTTCATTTTCCATCATGACCACAGTCACCATTTCCGGATCGGCCCTCTTTGCCAGGATGGATTCCGGATCTCCTTCCCGGCATCTGGCCAGGAGTCCCTCTGCCTGCGGGCAATCCGGGCAGTCCGAGCAGTCCTGGAGGCGAAAGACCGAGACGGCTCCCCACCGTTCGCACGTGAATCGTAAGGGGTGGCGGATGATATATGATGCCGCATGAACCATGTACTCCTTCAGGGAGAGCTCTTTTTCCAGGGTCAGCTCCGTGCAGCTGATCTTGCTGTCCCTTCCGTCCTCATCGATGTCTCCGCCGGCATTGCAGAGCCAGCACACGCTATCCTCCCAACGATAGTAGGACAGGCAGTCCAGGGGGTTCTCCGCTGCATGGAAGCCGTTCTGCACGCAGTTGGCCTCCTCACAGGCATTCAGACCGGGCTTGAACTGGTAGCCGCGGCAGGTGAGGTCTTTTTCGAACAGCTTATACACTCTCATACACGCCCTCCCCGATGATCTTCTCAAGGTCCTTCTTAAAATCCTCTTCCGGCTTGAGAAAATAGCTGGCCAGGAGCTTCTCCTTGTCCCTGTCCGTCTCGCAGACGCTGACCACCGTCTCCCCGCGGCTTATTCTCTTCCTGGCTTCCTTTCTGGCAGCGTCCTTCAGGGCCACGAAAGCACTCTTTACCCTCTTGCCCTTTTTCATGACGCCCCTGCAAAAGCTCTCGTTCTCCCCGCACATTCCCAGCGCGATGGAGATCAGCACCTCCGGGGCCTCGTCTTTCTGAACCTTCAGCCTGCCCATGGCCGCCTCATACTCCGAGGCGAGTTCATCCTTGTAGCCGTCCAGATAATCCTGCGCCTCCTCCTCTTCGATACCGTTCTCCCTGGCCAGGCCGAACAGGGCCTCCGTGTCCCCCTCGCCGGCGAAGCCCTCTGCCGCGAGGTTCAGATCCTCGGCAGAGTCAAACTCTCCGTACTTGTCAAACATGCTTCTATTCTCCTCCTGTGATATATTCAGATCAGACCGCCTTGCTGGTGTACCAGTACTCGCCTTCCTCGTCGACGAAAAACTCATACTTCCTGCCGCGCCTGATTTCCGATGCGACAAATCTGGTCGGCCTGTATTCCCCTACATGGGCCACCATGTTCTCCTTGTCCCATACCCTGCCCTCGGCGGACCTCTCATGGATCCGCCCGAGCAGCTCTTCATACGTCATTTCTTCTTACCTCTCTTTCCCGGCGAGCCTCTGCCCTTTGCCTTCTTCGGGTTCTTTGCCGGCTTTCTCCCTCCGAGCCGGAGGAAGGCATATTTCCGGCATGGCAGCCCGGTCACCTCGTTTATTCCTTCCCAGTATGAATCAGCCTCCAGGACCCAGCCCTTCGGGGGCCTTGGCTTGGCAAATTGCTTATACTGGATCACCTTTGTCTTCGGCGGCGGGACCGGCAGCCCCCTGCTGGTCCAGTAATGTGACTCCTTCAGGGACGGATCCGTCTGCGGGCACTTGGTCAGGTAGGCCGCCAGCTTGCGAAACTCGCCCTCCTCGTAGCAGTGCATGATCTTCGCAAAGCCGTATTGCCACGCCTTCGCCGCCAACAGCTCCGCGTCCGGTATCCGGTTGATCACCACATGAATATGCCAGGCTCCTCTGACTCCCACCTCAATGTTCCGGATCCACTTCAGGTCCACTCCGGCTTTCTTCCAGTGCCTCCTGAGCTTCCCGATCCATTTCCGGAAATGGACCTTTGCCTCATCCATGTCCTTTGGCCTCTGGTCCTTCTTGTAGGTGAGCGTAATGTACAGGTCATCCTCCCTGAAGTTCGCCCTCAGCTTTCTCCGGCAGAGATCCTCCCTGTGCCGGAGGTTTGCCTTCTCCATCTGCTCTGTGGTCGGCCGGCATCGGGCCTGCCTTTTTTCTCCCGGAGGCTTATGCCTTCCCGTGTAATATTCCACCACCTCAATGGCACCCGGGAAGTGCCATGTACTGCGTACAAACGACATGATCCATCACCTAACTTTAATGCTTAAATCAAGCGGTAACGGGGCTTTCCTGCCCCGTTTATCTTGACATTCTGCGTCATAAATGATATGATCATGCTGTGAGGCACCGATCACATCATAGCTGCCGGGAAGTATGGCCCTTCTCAGGCGGCTATTTCTTTTTTCAGAACAGGCCCTTGAGCCAGGCCTCCAACAATTCCAGATGCCGGATGTCATTCTCGAGGCCTTCTTTCATCTTCAGGAGGCTGGCCCGCTCGGCCTCGTTCTGCTTGAGCCTGTTCACTACCCGGTCCCATTTGCCTTCCTTTACTCCGACTTCCACCTTGAGCCATTCAAGCGCTTCTGACCTGCTTTTTGTCTCTTCTGTATTCACCTTTCTCCTCCGGAATCCTCTCGGCAGTTTCTTCACAGTCGTATTCGTCATCCTCATCTTCGTATTCGACCCAGTAGGATCCCTGCTTCTCGAGAATCCTGTCATGAATGACTCCCGCTGTCGCCGCCAGGAGTATCCCCGGAATGGCCAACATCGCCGTGACCGCCTCCTGCCCTTCGGTTGCCAGCATACCGCTTAACCATATAAGCAGCAGACCGATAGATGCCAACAATTTCATCATCCTCATTTTTGCTCCTTCTCCGGTACTCCCTGCACCGGCCATGCTGATCACACTCCATGCAGTATGCCTTATGGGCACAATTCCCACAGCCTTCCCCTTTAAGGCAGTTCATAGGTATCCAGGTCCTGCATATAGGCCAGCAGTTCCTCGCAGGCCATTACATAGCCAGGCGTATTGGGATCGGCCGCCTCGTCCTTTTCCTTCAGCTGCATGTTCACCTTGATCAGCTCCGCCATCTCCTCTGCGCTGATCATGATCGCCGGCAGGCTTTTCCTGACCATTTTCTCGATCAGGTCGATGTCCTGCCCCATGTATTGCAGGGCCGCCTGATATCCGGCTGTATAGGCGTACGCGAAAGCGCTGGCGTCTCCTCGCTCCTGCCCGTGGAACTCCTTCTCCGTGTTCAGGGCCTTTCTCAGCTCTGCAAAAACATCAACACGCTCCATCTGCTGCCTCCTCCTCCGGCCATACATAATCCGGTTCCCGGCCGACATACTTGGCCAGCTTTGCCCGGTAAACCCGGTAGGAATTGTGGCCGTTTCTTCCCTTTGCCTTCGCCACAAAGCCGAGATCGGCTTTTCCGCTGGCCATCAGGTTTCTCACGCCCTGCGGATGGATCCCCAGGATCGCCGCTGTCGTTTTGATCGAGATGATCTCACTGCTCATCATGCCCTCTCCTTTCCATACCGCTCTGCCGCGCAGAGCAGCGCCGCATCCTCCGCCAGGAGGATGATTCTCTCCTGTTTTTTTTCATCCACCTGCGTCAGCAGTTCGGCCAAACGCGTCAGGATGCCCTCTTCTTTCTGTGTCATTTCATACCTCCTCTGTATCTTCGATCCATTCCGGATCACTTCTTGTAAGCCGCGAAGGCCATCAGCTCCATGCCCAGGTCCTTCCCCAGGATGCCGTAAGCCGGGCCCTTGTACAGGGTATCCAGCTTATAGCCGGCCTTTCTTGCCTCTTCCAGGCTTTCGTACACCGCCTGCAGGCGTATCTCTCCGTAGCGCGGTGTGGTGATGAAGTCTCCCTTTCTCATTTCTCCTCCTTGACTTTATTGTCATTTTGTCCTATCCTGAAAATACTTTTGTTCTTCAGGAAAGGAGTGTGTTATGGATGCCAGTAGAATACTGAAATATCAACTTTCCCAGGGTGACATGGAAGCTATTGTTGCCGCGCTTATGATTATGGATAGACTATTCCTTGATACTAAAATGGATGATTATCCATACGAAGAGCGACTGGAGGATTATCGTTACGTTAAGCCCGCCTTGATGAGACTCACTAACTTTGACGGCAGGATAACTCGCAACGATCTCGTCTGCATGGGTATTGCCATTGACTTTGCAGACCGAATCCTCTGTGGCGAAGTTCGTGTCGATGAGTCGGCTGTACAAATTTGCAATACCTACCGGTTCACTATTCAAAAGCTGCTTCCCATTTTTATGAACGCTGATTATTGATTGTCAGGTCAATCTCCAACGCTTTATCTCCAAGCTTCAAGTGCTTCCTGAGCTTGGTGCGTTTTTCTGTTTTTGGTGGCAGCGGACACTTTTTCTCAACTGGTCCGCTGTCACTGCAATCCTCGAATTCTCCCTTCTTCATCTCACTCTCCTTTCTTCAGCATGATAGCTCCACTTGCCTTCCTTATTCAGCCTTGCCTCCACCTTCACCAGCTTTGTCAGGGCATCGCTCATCGGCGTGCCATAGGTTCCTCTCTCCCACAGGCCGGCCTTTTCCGCCTCGTCCCAGAAAACGCCTACTTCAATACCTGCTTTGCCGATATCGCACCGGCATGCCTTTGCGATCTTCTCGAATGTGCTGCGGATGAATTCCTCGCACGCCTCAGCTGTGACTTCCTTTTTCATCTCTTCCTGTGATTCTCCTTCCGGTATGCGCGATCGCGTGAGTGTTGAGCGATTGCGAATTTGAGTGGTTTCTGTGGTTGTCGCGAACCACTTTGTTCGTTCCAACGACAGTATAAGTCGTTACGCGTACTTTGTCAAGGACTGTTTTTCCGTTTTGCGAACTTTTTTCTTGACTTTTTTTCCTGCTCCTGCTATTCTTGGGGCAGAAGCCGGAAAAAGAGCGGCAAAACAATGGCAAAGCCGCGGCATTGACAGGTTGAAATAAGGAGGATGTATATGACTGAGGGAGAAAGAATTAGATTCTTGCGAAAAGAAGTGAAAAAGTTAACCTTAGAAGAATTTGGCGAAAAAGTTGGTGTAGGGAAATCTGCCATATCCGATATCGAAAGGGGTAGGAATGCCCTTTCCGACCAGATGGCCCGCGCGATCTGCCGTGAGTTTCGTGTCCGTGAGGAATGGCTGCGGACCGGGGAGGGGCCCATGTCTATCCAGATGACAAGGGACGAACAGATCCGGAGCGTGATTGAGCAGATCGAGGGGCTGAAGGATTCCTTTAAGTACCGGCTCATCTCT
>AUXO015457629.1_pt1 | contig 10411 bp, 6 predicted proteins | sample 768731 | NCBI WGS metagenome assembly AUXO01 (sample SAMN02715735, study PRJNA202380) | gut metagenome | biome: sheep rumen | host: Ovis aries | place: New Zealand: Palmerston North | reverse complement strand
AATGCACGGACGGCATCACGGCTTGACAGACGGCATTTTGTGCGGTCTGCTGATGGGGATAGTGTTATTTTGCGGAGCTGTCCGGAATCCGTTACAAGGGCGGTTATTTGTCCGGCTGATATTGATGCTGATTTGTGGTGGAATCGGTGGAATCGTGGGAGTCAATACCAAACTCAAAAAGTCGCCGGATTAAACCCTGAAAGGTGATATCCATGAAAAAAGTAAATTGATTGCAAAAATCGAAAACGGGAAGCAAATTTGAAAGTGAGGTTATCACATGAACTGGAATGAAATTACTATTCAGACGGAAACTCCGGCAGTGGATGCATTGTGTGCAATGCTTACAGATTACGGCGTGAAAGGCTTTTCCATTCAGGACAAGGAAAGTTTTCAGGAGTTTCTCAACGATAAAGAAGGAAAATGGGACTATATCGAAGAAGATTTGATGCAACTCAAAGACTGCGATACAAAGATTACATTCTATCTTCCTGATGATGCACAGGGGACAGAACAATTTCTCGGAATCCGTGCATTACTGGAAAATCTGCGAAACGGCGACAATGCCGAATTGTTCGGAAGTCTTGCGGTCACTGTCGGCAATGTCAGAGAAGAGGATTGGGCGAATAATTGGAAACAGTATTTCAAGCCCTTGCCAGTCGGGGAAAAGCTCATGATTAAGCCGTCATGGGAAACCGTTGACCCCAACGGCAGAATTATTCTTGAAATTGACCCTGCATCCAGTTTCGGGACAGGTCAGCACCATACAACTAGACTTTGTTTAGAATTAGCAGAAACTATTCTCAACAAAAATGACAGAGTGCTTGATTTAGGCTGTGGGAGTGGTATTCTTTCCATTGGTTGTATGCTGTTAGGAGCGGAATCTGCGACAGCAGTCGACATTGTGGATAATTCCGTCAGAACCGCCGTTGAAAATGCAGAGAAAAATCACATTGACCCGACAAAATATACTGCTTATTGTGGCGACATTATCAGCGATACGGTATTAAGAGAACAAATCGGGACAGGCTATGACCTGATTTGTGCAAATATTGTGGCGGATGTTTTAATTGCCATGTCGGATTTGTTCGGGGATTTCCTCAAAGATGAGGGTTATTTGATTGTATCCGGAATTATCACGGAACGGGCTGACGAGGTTTTGAACGTCCTGACTGCAAAGGGCTTTGGAAAGATTTCAGTACAGGAAAAAGAGGGCTGGTGTGCTGCATTACTCCGGAAAAATTGAAGTTAAATAAAAAATAAGGGGGTTTGGGGGAATGCCTTGCAAAAAATTTGCTTGAATTTAAGAAAGTAAATTTTTCTGCAAGCCTTTCAACATTCCCCCATTATAATCTGTATGGGGGAAACAATGCCTTGACACAAACGAATGAGAAAATCTTGTTTTCGATTTCGTGTGTCAAGACTTCATGCATTGTGTCTCCCATTTTATATATTTTACTTGTGCAAACTGCACAAATTCAGCGGCTTTGGTCTATGAAATATATAGAAAATATTGTTCTTGCATTGCAAAAAATTGATACAAATGCTATAATAAAACTAGTCATATTCAAAGTGAAATATTTTTCCAGATTATGTCACAATTGCAGGGAACTGCATGATATAAATTTTATTGTAAGGAGTGTAACCCATTATGAACCAATTTCATGCAAGCAATATCAAGAACATTGCATTAGCAGGGCATCACAGCTCTGGCAAAACCTCTCTGGCTGAGGCATTGCTTCACGTTGCAGGAGCTTCTGACCGTTTCGGCAAGGTTGCAGACGGTACGACAGTATGTGACTTTGACCCCGAAGAGGCAAAACGCCAAGGCTCATTGTCCACCGCTTTAGCAGGTTTCGCCTATGAAGATAACTGGATTAACTTGCTTGATACCCCCGGTATTCTTGATTTTGCAGGTGAACAGCTTTCCGGCATTACCGCATCTGATACGGTGCTGATTACGGTTTCTGCAAAGTCCGGCGTTCGTGTCGGCACAAAGAAAGCCTATACCGCTGCACAGAAGCTCGGCAAGTCCACTATGTTCGCCATCACAAAGATTGACGACAAGGACGCAAATTTCTATAATGTCCTCACAGAATTGAAGACGGTCTTTGGACCTACTGTTTGCCCTGTTGTTGTGCCGATTATTAAGGCTGGCGAGATTTCCGGCTTTATCAATCTGATTGAAATGAAAGCCTATACCTATGACAGCAAGGGAAAAGCAGAAGAAATTGAAATCCCTGAAGAAGTCACTCCTGACCATGAATATCGTCTGGACGGCTTAAAGGCTGCTGTTGTGGAGGCTGTTGCTGAAACAGATGAAAATCTGATGGAAAAATTCTTTGAAGGCGAAGAATTTACACAGAAAGAATTGATTGACGGCATTCATGCTGCTATGAATAAGGGCTTGCTTACTCCGGTTGTGTGCAATTCTGCATTGTCCTTGGCAGGTATTGACATGCTCCTGAAAGAATTTGGTCTGCTTGTTCCGTCTGCTGACGAAGTTCAGCCGGCAACTGCAACAGCAGGGGACGACATCAAGGAAATCGCTTGTGATGCTTCCGCACCGCTGACAGCCCTTGTTTGCAAGACCGTTGCTGACCCCTTTGTTGGAAAGATGAGCTATATCAAGGTTCTGTCCGGCAAACTCTCTGCTGATGCTGGTGTTATCAATGCAAGAACAGGCGCAGAGGAAAAAATTGGTAAGCTTTATACTCTCCTCGGTAAAAAACAAACCGAAATCAAGACCGCAGAAGCAGGCGATATTGTCGCAGCTGTCAAGATTACTGCTTTGACTGGTGATACACTCTGTGCACCGGAACAGGTTGTCACAGTCGAGATGCCGGAATTCCCTCATCCTTGCTATTCCATGGCAGTCCGTGCAAAGAATCAGGGCGATGAAAGCAAAATTTCCGCAGGTATGCAGAGACTTGTCGAAGAAGACCCCACTCTCACTTATACACAGGACGCTGGAACAAAAGAACAGATTCTCAGCGGATTGGGTGAACAGCATCTTGAAATTGCCGTTGCAAAACTTTCCAGCAAGTTCGGCGCAGAGGTCAAACTCTCTGAACCTCAGATTGCTTACCGTGAAACCATCCGCAAGAAGGTAGAGGCAGAGGGCAAACACAAGAAACAATCCGGCGGTCATGGTCAGTATGGACACGTCAAGATTGCATTTGAACCGTGTGTCAGTGATGAACTGATTTTCGAAGAAAAAGTTTTCGGTGGTTCTGTTCCGAAGAACTACTTCCCAGCTGTTGAAAAGGGCTTGCAGGAGTCCGTCAGAAAGGGTGTCCTTGCTGGCTGTCCTGTAGTTGGTGTCAAGGCAATTCTGTTAGACGGTTCTTATCATCCGGTTGACAGTTCCGAAATGGCTTTCAAAATGGCTGCTTCCATCGCTTACAAAGAGGGTATGAAGAACGCTGACCCTGTCATGCTCGAACCCATTGGAACGCTCAACGTTTCCGCACCTGATGACAATACCGGTGACATCATGGGCGAACTCAACAAGCGCAGAGGGCGTGTGCTCGGCATGAATCCCACTGCTGAGGGCGAAACCACCATTACAGCAGAAGTTCCCCTCCGTGAGATGCACGACTTTGCTATGTACCTGAGACAGGTCACAAGAGGTATGGGCAGTTTCACGCTTGAATTCCTGCGTTATGAACCGCTTCCGGCAAATCTGCTTGGTGAGGTTATTGCTTCCATCTCTGCGAATGAATAACGTCTTTTTCGTAATAATACCTTCTATAAAAGGAAAGGGCTGTACTTCGGTACAGTCCTTTCCGCTTTATATAAAAGAAATCCAGCGAGGGACTTCATCAGGGGGAATTTCTTTCATGTCTACGAGTGTGTAATCATTGGTTTCATATTCGCACATCCAATAATGATAGGCATTATCGAAATATTTGTACACTGGCACAAACAGGGATTTGCCATCTTCGGAATACGTCCCATAGACATCCAACGACAAGTAGGAACGTGGGAGCGTGATTCTTTTTGTCTGGGAATATGTTTTCAGCGAAATGATATAGAAATGCTTTCCGTTTTCCAGTGCAAACAATTCTGTTTCGTCTGGGTTCACATCACCAGTATACAAGCAGTGGTAGCCTTTAAGACGGTTCAGAATGTTGCCATTGTGCTTGTCAATGATAATGATACTTCCACCAGTAATTTTAATGGTATGATTTTCTGTGATAATATTGAAAGGGGTATTCCCATCAAAATAGATTGTGCGTTTCCATTTTCCTTCTTGCAAGTCTCTTTTTTCGAGCATATGATTTTCTCCTATGAAAAAAGGAGCAACATTTCAAAAATGCGCTCCTTGCAATTTCTTGATGTATGATTATCTGAAATAGTTACGGACACCGTCGCCATAGAAACTGGTATAACCATGGTCGAATGCGGACGGGTCAGAGAAATACAGGTCAACAGCTGACTTCACCATCGGAGTAACTTTCTTGGAGAATGTTGTCAGATTGACATATGCAGAAGAACCCTCAAACTGGTACTTCTGGCTGATAACACCATAAATGGTATTAGGATAGCTCTTAGATGCAACACGATTCATAATTACTTCTACAACTTTAGCCTTTTCAGTTTCGCTGATATTGTCACAACCTGCCTCATTGGCTACACAGTTACAAATCAGAATATATTCAGCTTCTGTAATCGGAATATCTGCAGAAACGGAATTGGCAACGGTCTCTTCGATTTCCTGAATTTCGGGAATTTCAAAGATAATCGGGTCAGCAGTTTCTACAAAAGCATCTTCATTGTTTTCGGAAAAGTCAACAACAGGTGCAGGAGGAGTTTCCAGCTCGTTGACAGTGGATGCCTGCTCAACGACAGGGGCGGAATAATTGATTTCCTCAAACTCTTCTGCGGGCTTCTCAACCACAACAGGAGCTACCTCTGCTGTGATGATGGGGGCTACCTGAAAAGTAGAAACGACAGGTTCAGCAGTTTCTACAGCAGGGGTTGTTTCCTTAATAATTTCAACAGGCTTCCCAAGTTCAACCTGCTTCGGAGCAGGAGACTCTACTACTGTGGGAGCTTGTGTCTCTACAACTGTTTCTTCAACGGTTTCTGCAACAACAGGAGCTGTCTCAACAGTCTTCTTCTCTGCAACAGAAACGGTTTTAGTGGTCTTGACCGGAACTTCAGCGGTCAGAATCTCTTTTGTTTCGTAATCATTTTCGTTATAATAAAATACATCTACTAATTCAGCAGAACTTTCATCAAGGGTTACAGTAGCAGCTTCAACTACAAAATATCCTCCGAAAAGGAAGGATGTAATCATTCCACAAACAATCGCTGCGTTCTTTGCCTTTTTCATCAACTCAATTCCTTTCAATCAAAACTTGTCACGAACACTGGTAAATTCAGGAAACTCATTTTGTTTCCGAACTGTGACTATCATATCACATTTTCAATCAAAATGCAATCTTTTCCAGAACAAATCAATTTTTTGCATAAAAACTTGTCCAGAATCTGCTGTTACATTCGTCAATTTGCACATAATTTTTACAAACATTAGTTTTGTTTGATGCAAACAAAAATTCGATTCATTTCAATTCAGAATCCAAAAATGACAGGCTGGTAACAATCCAATCAGAAAAGTTACCCCTCTTTGGTTCACCTGCACAGTATCAACAGGATGTTTTTGTTGCTTTTTGCTAATGGAAAGGGAAATTTTTCAAAAAAGGTAACATTTCAGCAAAAGGGGGGCTTTTGTGCATCTTGACAAATATTTGAAAAGCTGGTATAATAGAAAATGGTTTTTCCAGACAAGACCGCTGTATCAAAAAAACAGGGTGGTGCATGGGGCAATGCCGTAATGTATACCGCTGGTTCAACCGCTGATAATAAAGACGTATTGCACGCCTATTATCATGGGTTTCATAGCGTCACAGCTAGAATTCCACATCATCGTCACGTATTGTCGGTTCAAATCCGACCTATCATTTTTGATAGTAGTCTAATTGGTAAGACAGTGACTCCTTTTACGTTGGTTCGAATCCAACCTATCATTAGCGATAGTAGTCCAGTGGTTAAGACAACAGCTCTATCAAGCTGAAAATTTTAGCCTTCCAAGCTAAACACACAAAAAGTACCATGTTCGTTTCTGAATTCGTTCAGAAAGCAGTCCCCTGACCTTGCCGGAGGGGGATACCGCCTTGATGACATTTCAGTCAAAACTTAGCAGATGGCGAAGGTTTCCGCTGATTTGTCTGCATTGCTGAACCTGTCCGCCGTTACCGGACTGTCAGAATGTGGGAAACGCCACTCACATCCCATTATGAGGGATTGCTATATATAACCCATCTCTTTTTTGAAAAGGGGGAATTTTTTTGAAGATTGTGGTCAACGCACAGGAGAGAGCTTTTCTGTTTCAGAAGGGCAAATTCGTGAAAATGCTGGAGTCCGGAGAATATCATTTCTGGACGAATAACGTCCATGTGCAGAGATGTACACTCGTTGCACCGTTGCATAAGTCGTTCAGTCCGGTAGAGTTGGCATTGTTTCAGCAGGACAGCAATTTCACGTCACAGATTATTACACAGGAAGTACCAGACGGCATGATTGCCCTGCATTACATTGACGGTCGTTTCGTTGAGGGGATGCCGGCAGGAAAATATACTTACTGGAATATTGTACAAAAACATACTTTCAAACTGTACGACATCACCAAACCTGAAGTGCAGGAAGATATTCCCATTGCCATCCGTGAAAAGCTCCGTGTCGGAGGTCTGGCGGTTAGTTTTGAAGTCGCTGATACACAAAAGGGCTTGCTTTTTTATAACGGCGAATTTCAAAGAATGGTGGATGCCGGAAGATATTTCTTTTGGGGGAATAACGGCATTCAGGTGAAAATGCAGTTTGTGAAAACCAGAAAGCAGGAATTGCTGTTGTCTGGTCAGGAAATTTTGACAAAGGATAAAGTTGGTATCCGCCTGAATTTCGTCTGTGACTATCGTTTCACGGACTGCCTGAAAGCTTATCAGGAAATTGACGATGTGGAAAATCAATTTCGTACGGCTGTACAACTGACCGTGAGGGACTATGTTTCCGGCTTGACACTGGATGAACTGCTGTTACAGCGTGAATCCATTGCAGACGAACTCCTGAAAAGACTTGTTCCAAAGGCTAAGGAAATGTATATTGAGGTCTCTGATGCAGGTATCAGGGACGTGATTCTTCCAGGGGAAATCAGGGATATTATGAACACGGTTCTGATTGCGGAAAAGAAGGCTCAGGCGAATGTCATCACTCGCAGAGAGGAAGTCGCTTCCACTCGTTCCCTCCTCAATACTGCCAAGCTCATGGACGAAAACAAGACCCTTTACAAGCTCAAAGAATTGGAATACCTTGAGCGCATCTGTGAGAATGTAGGGGACATTTCTGTTTCTGGCGGTGGCGATTTGCTGGAAAGTCTGCGTGAACTGCTCCGACCGAAAGATTGACAAAAAAAAGCACTCCCATGGGGTGCTTTTTCATGTGTTTTCGTCTGTGGTTTCGCTTTCGGAGGGTGGCTCTGTGGAAGGGGCTTCCTTTGTGTAGTCGGGGGAAGTATAAACAAATTCGTCGAATAATTTATTGCTGACAGTGTTATCAAAACCCCATACACTATGATATTTCAAAGTCTGAAAGGGCTGTGTTTCACGTTCGCCACGGAGTTTATGCACGGTGCTGATACGCTGTGCAAGAATGGGGTCTTCGGTAGTTTCGGGGGCTTCCTCTTCACCCATCTGGAGAAGTGCGACCAGTTCAGCGGAATTTTGTGCAATGGTGATAGTTTTATTTTTGGGAGTGATTCCGTAGATAATGCCGGAATGGGTATCGTCTGTGCCATCCATGAAAAGGGCGAAGGCGTCATATTCTGCAAGGGCGGTATTCAGTTCGGGAGCGATTCCCTGCGTAGCAGAAAAATGTTTCCATTCTGCGTTTCCGTCTGCATCGATTGAGCGATAAGCGGAAATCATGCCAATGATTTGATTTCCGGAGGCAATGACAGGAAACTGCCATGTTTCGCCGGCTTCCACATCAAAGCCGTCAACGCCGTTATGTACAACGACAAGCCGGAACGGCTTTCCGATGGCATAGCCCTCCGGTGCTCCGCTGACGAGGTTCAGGGGGTTATCAGGTGAAACAATCATGTTGACACAATCTGAAAATTCAAAATTACTCAAAAGAGAAGCGTATTCTATGGAAATGGTGCTTTCTTCCTGCGTGACTTCCTGCGTTTCGGGTGGTTCAGTGGGGGAAATATCGGTTTCGGGGGCAGTTCCCTGTATGGAGACCGCCGGCGGAAGTGTTTCAACAATAATCTGCTCTTCGCTTTCAGCGCATCCCATCAGGCAGACGGAAAGCAAACAGGCAGAAATTATCATATATTTTACATCTTTTCTCATAAGTATCTCCTTTCACCCCTATTATAGCACCTTTCGCCTTTATCGTCAAGACTTTTAACCGAATTGTAATAATGTGAAGAAAGGGATACAATCTGATGTTGTGGTAATAATGAATAAAAATAAAACTTGAAATTTGGTGAAATTTTACATAGCAATTATTGAGGGAATATGTTATAATTATCTCGTAAATCGTTTATGCCGAATTTCCATAAAAGAAAGGTTAGGAAGATGATGAAGAAGAATTTCAAGAAAAGTATTGCCGGACTGCTTGCTGCTTTGACGTGCATTTCCGGTATGAGCGCATTTTCTGTCATTGCTGAGGAAGAAGCGGGAACGGACGATTCCCCTGTCCTTGCATTGGGTACACATGAAGTCGAGACCATGGAGGGGGTTGACCAGATTTGGACTTCCATTTATGAAAACCAGATTCCAGGTTATTCCGGTGAGGGTTTCGCTTATCTGACATCAAGCCCAATTTCTTTCAAGATTGAAGTGGATGAAGAGGCAATGTACCAAATTGATGTTCGTGCAGCGCAGATTCTCGACAAGGGCGGAAGATTGCAGACCATTTCCATCAATGGCATTGACTACACCTACAATATGCCATATCTCGACAAATGGACAGAAGTAACATTTGGTGTATTCCGTCTGAAAAAGGGAGTCAATGAAATTGTCCTCAAACCGCAGTACGGTTATGGTGCTTATGATACTATCACCGTTCAGAAAGCTGTTCTTCCCGAAGTCACAGGCGATTCTGTACCGTGTGACCCTGATGCAACCCCTGAAACAAAATCCCTGATGAAATATCTTTCCTCCGTTTACGGAAAGCATATCCTCACAGGACAGCAGGAAATCTATGGTGGCGGTCACGGTGTGCAGACTAATATTCGCTATGATGCCCAGAACGACCAGTGCATTGATGAGAATGGAAAAGTTTATACTATCATCGAAGGCGATTACGGCGAAGATGACCAAGGCAACAAGTTCCCGTGGCATTGCACTGATGAAACCGGAATTGACTATGTTTATAATACACAAAATCATGTTTATGGTTATAATGACTATGACCAGGAATGCAATTACCTCTATGATTTGACAGGGGAGTACCCTGCAATCCGTGGCTTTGACCTGAACTGCCATAACCCCGGATTTGCGTGGGAAGACGGTGTTTCTGACCGTATGATTAAATGGGCTAAGGAAAAGAATGGTATTGTTACCATCTCTTGGCATTGTACTGTCCCCACATCTATGGACGATTTCGAAATTGATGAAGAGGGCAATATTACTAAGATTTCCAACGACTGGCAGAAATTCACCTACAGCAATAAAACCGATTTCGTGACTGCAAATGTTATGGTAGAAGGCACAAAGGAAAATGTTTTCTATAATGAGGCTATCAAGCTGGCGGCTGCTGAACTCCAGAAATTACAGGATGCCGGTGTTCCGGTTATCCTGCGTCCGCTCCATGAAGCAGAAGGCAACCCCGGACAGAACGCTGACGGCTCTGGTTCTTGGTTCTGGTGGGGCAAGGAAGGCGCAGAAACTTACAAACAGCTCTGGAAATATCTGTATGACAAGCTGACAAATGAATATGGTCTTCACAATCTCATCTGGGAACAGAATCTGTATGCATGGTCGGATGAATCCGCTCTCTGGTATGCTGGTGATGAGTATGTTGATATTGTCGGCTTCGATAAGTACAATACACAGTATAACCGCCATGACGGCAACACCACAGGTCCTAACGAAGATGCAGAAAGCAAGATTTTCTGGTCTTTGGTGGATTATGTCGATAATAAGAAAATGGTTTCCATGCCTGAAAATGACTCCATTCCCAGCATTGACAATATGGTAATTGAACAGGCAAAGTGGCTCTATTTCTGCACATGGTATGATGAAACCAGCTCCCCGAAATTCATTTCCGGTGAAGAGTATCAGAACCCCGAAACTGTCAAGAATATCTATCAGAGTGAATATGCAATCACATTGTCTGAACT
>AUXO011061569.1_pt1 | contig 10411 bp, 7 predicted proteins | sample 768731 | NCBI WGS metagenome assembly AUXO01 (sample SAMN02715735, study PRJNA202380) | gut metagenome | biome: sheep rumen | host: Ovis aries | place: New Zealand: Palmerston North | reverse complement strand
GCGAAGTTGGTCGTCGTCAATCCAGTGCTTGCGGTAGGAGATTTCTTCTAGAGCAGCCACTTGCACGCCCTGGCAGGTTTCCACGGTTTGGATGAAATTAGACGCGTGAAGCATCGAGGCCGGTGTGCCGGTGTCGAGCCATGCGAAGCCACGCCCCAGTGTCTTGACCATAACTCTGTCCTGGTTCAAGTAATGCTGATTTACTGAGGTTATCTCTAGTTCCCCTCGTGCCGATGGCTTAATGGTTTTTGCCACAGCAATCACATCGTTAGGGTAGAAATATAGGCCTGTGACGGCATAGTTTGAACGAGGTTGCTTGGGTTTCTCCTCAATGCTCAACGCCTTGCCTTGATCGTCAAATTCCACCACGCCAAAGCGCTGGGGGTCTTGGACTGCATAGGCAAACAGGGTGGCGCAACCTGTTGCGCTGGTCGTGGCCAGCGCATCCTTGAGCATGCCTGTAAAGCCCTGGCCATAGAATATGTTGTCGCCAAGCACTAGGCACACCGAGTCGTCGCCAATGAACTGCTCGCCAATGATGAATGCTTGCGCAAGGCCATCGGGCGAAGGTTGCTCGGCATAGCTGAACTTCACGCCTATTTCTTCGCCGGTTCCCAGCAGTCGCTCAAACTGTGGCAGGTCGGTGGGAGTGGAGATAATGAGTATTTCCCTTATGCCGGCGAGCATCAGCACCGAGATGGGGTAGTAGACCATGGGTTTGTCATAGACGGGAATTAATTGTTTGGAAATTCCACGGGTTACGGGAAATAACCTTGTGCCCGAACCGCCAGCAAGAACTATACCTTTCATGTCTTTATCAGTTATTATTTAGTAAATAAGTAGACGAGAGCGCAAGTAGCAAGGTAAAAGATGGTTTTACAACCACATTTCATTTGCCTTGTTTGCTCGTCAGCTAGTTATCTGTTGCCATACATTTGCTCGTAATACTGTTGATAGTCGCCACTTGTCACGCTATCAATCCACTGCTGGTTGTCGAGATTCCAGCGCACTGTCTTCTCGATACCCACCGTGAATGGGGTCTCGGGATACCAGCCCAGCCGGGTGGCAATCTTGGTAGGGTCAATGGCGTAGCGCATGTCGTGCCCGGGACGGTCGGTGACATAGGTGATGAGATCATAGTTGATATCCTCGAGCCGGCACTTGAGCAGCGCTTGATATCTAGGCTCATCTCTCATGATGCGGGCAATGGTGTCGATGATGAGGTGCACGATGTTAATGTTGCTTTCCTCGTTAAAGCCACCTATGTTATACACCTCGCCCACTGTGCCACGACGCAACACCAGGTCGATTCCTTTGCAGTGATCCTCAACATAGAGCCAGTCGCGCACGTTCAGTCCCTTGCCGTAGACGGGCAATTTCTTGCCCTCTAGAATGTTGTGGATAACTAGTGGAATGAGTTTCTCAGGGAAGTGATAGGGGCCATAGTTGTTGCTGCAGCGAGTGATATTCACTGGCATGCCGTAGGTGTGGTAATAGGCCATCACAATCATGTCGGCGCTGGTCTTTGAGGCCGAGTAAGGTGAGCGGGGCGATAATGGAGTTTCCTCGGTGAAAAAATGTTTCCCAAAGGTAGTTAGTTCGCGTCGGCCCTCAATCACCTTCTTTAGCTCATCGCTCACATGAAGCGGTTGTGCTTCGTCATAGTCTTTCTCGAGTGAGCCATACACCTCATCGGTCGAAATTTGCAGATATTTCTTGCCGGCCTTGTAGGTGGGGCGCCCATTCTCGTCCTTGCCGGTGAGCCAAGCCTCGCGGGCACAGTCGAGCATGTTTTGCGTGCCCAGAATGTTGGTTTCCAGGAAGAGACGAGGGTTCTCGATGCTGCGATCTACATGGCTCTCGGCAGCGAAGTTTACTACAAAATCTATGTCGTTCTCAGCAAAGATTTTCTTAACTAAATCATGGTCCTTAACATCACCCTTGACAAAGGTGACATTAGGCAAGTCAATCTCTTGCTTGATGGAACTGAGATTGCCGGCATAGGTGAGCGCGTCGAGCACTATCACCTTGATGCCGTCGCCATGCTGGCCTATGATATATTTCAAGAAGTTGGCGCCAATAAAACCGGCAGCGCCAGTCACGAGATAGGTTGTCATGCTTGTGAGTTTTTTTAAAGTGACTTTTCAACTTTAACTTACAAAGGTAATGATTATTGGCCAAAAACCAAAGGATTTTAAGTTTTTATAATGCTTTGACAGCTCTTATGTGCACACTGCAATGTGATTTAATAGCTGTTGAGCCCGATTCAGGTGTTGCCATCGCATTATTTTGCATCTTTCCCGGCTTTAGCAGCAGGTTGAGGATTATTCCCGCCATTGTCGCCACTCCCGGTTCCCGGGCTGTCGCCATGGGATTTAATTAACACTCCTCATTGCACTATGACCGCTGCTTCTTCCACTCGTTCATGATAATGTCAACCTCGCGGGGGCAGGCTGGCACGTCAATCACGTGATAGTTGCTGTAGTGCGGGTGCAGCACCACTAGGTGCATGGCGCTGATGATGAGGCCATAGTTCTTCTCTACAATGCGCTTGTAGAGGTTTTGTTGCAGCACGTAGTGCCAGTAGCTGGTGTCGGGCACATGCTCCAAGCCATCGATGCCACGCGTGTGGAAGCGGTTGTCGCGGCACAGCTCGCCACACTCGTTAATGAGCGACTTGCTTCGCTTCCAGTCATATAGCTCATAGGTGCCGTCGGCGCAGCTGCACGTCAAGTCGATGGTGCCGGCAATGCCCAGTTCCTCGTCAAAGACACGCCATTCGGTGCGGAATGGGGTGAATTTCACTTCTTGGACAAACTTGTGGAACAGCTCAATCTCATGGTGAATCCCTATGGGTTCCTGCACGTGCACATGATGGCCGTTGTAGATGAACAGGCAGTAGGGATTCATGTCATGGTCACCATTGAGATATTCTTCAATCTGCTTGTGCATGTGGGTGCCCACGCTGCTTGCCCTTAGTGCATTGCAATCCCAGCGTTCTTTCATTTCACGGGCACTTATGCCCTCCTGGGCAGCTTTGCGCGGAGCCCAGTAATCGCTGTCGAAAGGCACAAAATGACGGCTATAGACTGTGCTCACCGGCGTGAGCCTGCGCTCACCGTCGAGCAGATAGATGTGGTCATCTTCCTGAAATGATATTCTCTCGTCCTGTGGAAATGATATTGTGGAATTGTCTAGATTTCTTGCCATAGCGTTGATTTTTCCGCAAAGGTAAGAAAAACTCTTTTAACAAATAGTGTGAAAGAGACGGTTTTTCCAGTTGCAGGCAGGTGTGGGGTGATTAAGAGAATTTTCTATGGTTAACCGGGAAATGTGTGAATTGGAGTGCTTTGTTATGCGATTTATTTAGGTTAAATTTTTTTGATTACTCATTAAAAAAAGTTGATGATAAATTTTGAATTACTATCACAATTGATTAATTTTGCACATTCTTAATATTTTTTAAATAAAAGACTGATGCCAGACCAGGGAATAATATATGGATTGATAGGAAAATCGCTTGTTCACTCATTCTCGATGGATTTCTTCAACCAAAAATTCATTGCCGAGGAGATTGACGCGCAATATATCAATTTTGAGCTCGATGAGATAGGAGACTTGATGACAATATTCAGTGAGTACTCTAATCTCAATGGGTTAAATGTCACCACCCCCTATAAGGAGGCCGTTATTCCCTTTATGGACGAGCTCGATGAGAGCGCGAGACTTGTGGGCGCGGTGAACGTGATTAAAATAATAAGAAGTGAGAATGCCGACGTTCTCAGGCTTGTGGGCTACAACAGCGACATGATGGGCTTCAAGAACTCGATTGAGCCTTTGCTCACTCCCTCGATGAACCGCGCGCTGGTGCTTGGTACCGGTGGAGCCAGCAAGGCGGTGAGGGTGGCACTTGAGCTGCTGGGTGTTGAGGTAGAGCTCGTGTCGAGGCAAAAATCGGCGTCTACCATCACCTATGAGGAACTCACAAAGCAGATGATTCACGACCACAAGGTGATAGTGAATACAACACCCCTGGGAACCTACCCACGCGTGAACGAGTGTCCTTCCATCCCCTATAGGTTCCTCACTCCTGCCCACCTGTGCTACGACCTTGTTTATAACCCAAGCGACACAGCTTTCATGAAGCACTCACAGGCCACTGGCGCACAAGTGAAAAACGGCCTTGAAATGTTGCTGTTGCAGGCCTTTGAGTCCTATCGCATCTGGACCGAAATCTAATCTTTATCTTCTAAATATGGCGACCGGTTATGAGCGATTCTAACTTGTTCTCCCGCTTGCCGGTGTTGCGATTGCTGCTGCCATTGGTGGTGGGAATCATCTTGCATGATGCATGCTCGGCATTGTGGCTCCCGATTGTGATTGCTGCGTTGGCTGCCATGGTAGCCATGGCGATGTGGATGGCGACAAGGTCGCCACAGTCGCTGCTGCGCTTGCGTGCGTTGCGCTATGTGCCGCTTGCTCTTGCCATGATTGCAGTGGGGTGGGGAGCGGCATGGATTGGTGAGCCGGTGGCTCTCAATCTTGATGAGATAAACGGCAAGGTTGCATGCGCGCGGGTTGAAACAATAGGCTTCGGGGAGAAAAGCATGACAATGCAAGTTAAATTGCTTTACTCAATTAACCCATCTAGTGGCGCCGGAACAAAGTTTAGGGGAACTCATGTGATGCTCTCGACGCGTGGCGTGAATTATGAAATGAAAGCTGGCGACCTGGTTGTTACCCGGTTAGGACTTGTGCCGATTACCAACATGGGCAACCCCGACGAGATGGACTATGCGCGATTCATGCGTAACAAGGGAATTGCCTATCGTCAACACACGGCGGAGGAAGACGTGAAGCGGGTTGGGTGGTCACCAACGTTGATGACTCGAGCTTTCAATTTCAACCAGCAACTTCAGCACAAAGTGCTTAATTCTACTCTCTCGCCCGCAACCCAGGCGATGGTTATAGCAATGTTGCTAGGCAATGACGACTTCATCGACCGCGGCATCCGCGACGAGTTCTCCCTCTCGGGGGTGGCGCATGTGCTCGCCTTGAGTGGGCTGCACGTGGGCATCATCACGTTAATAATATGGTTTCTGCTCTTTCCGCTCGATTACATTGGTGCACGCCGATTGCGCCTGGCACTCACGCTTGCCATTCTCATTGCCTATGATGTGTTGACCGGCATGTCGCCCTCGGTGATTAGAGCAACGGTGATGATGGCATTTGTCTTTGCCTCAATGATGTTTTATCGCAAGTCACATCCTCTCAATGCTCTTGCCACGGCAGCCCTTGTCGTGCTGGTGTTTTCGCCCGGAGCACTAAGTGGCGTGGGATTCCAGTTGAGTTTCATTACCGTGACGGCGATAATTGTGTTTTACAAGCTGTTCAACGTGGGAAGCAAGCGCAGCAAGGTGCTTAACTATCTCTACACCACACTGGCAACATCGGTAGTGGCGATGCTTGCGACCATCATGCTCACCGCCTATTATTTCAACACTATCTCACCGCTTTCGGTGGTGACCAACTTTGTTTTGTTACCCATTATTCCGGTATTCATGATTGTGGCAGTTGTGGCTTTACTGCTCTTGATGATGGGTGTTACGGTCGACCTTCTAAACAGCGTGCTTGATGCGCTCTCGGCATTTATCAACTCGGCAGTTGGTTGTTTTGCGCGGCTGCCTCTCTCGAGCGATAACGTATATGTCACTTGGGTAGCAGTCGTGATTTTTTACATGGTGTTGGTGTTGCTTCTCCTGTGGTTTAAGCGTCGCAACCCGCGGTGGCTCATTGCTGCTGGATGTTTTGTGGTTTTGGGACTCATTCACAATATCATCGTCGATGCACGAGCCGAGCGGCAAGGATTGGTGATTTTCAATTCTTATAATTCTACGCCGGTATTCTATTTCAATGGTTCACGTGCAATGTTGTGGATGCCAGATGTGGATGAAGACTTCGATCGTGAGTCATTCATGCGACGGCACAGAGCTTTCCTCGCTCACCATGGTATAGACTCGGTGACTATTGTCGACAGCACCGAGTGTCGAATGCCCGGTGGAGTGATAAAGCCTCCTTATGCCCATTTGGGAGGAACTAGCCTAATTGCTGTAGGCAAAGGACGCTGGAAACATTATGAACGTCTCGATAGTAGTGACGTGCGATTTGATTTGCTGGTTGTAACCAAGCGTTTCCATTCACAAATTTCAGTTCTCAACAGCCTTATTAAGGCCGACACTATTTTATTCTCGGGCGATATCTACGATAATGATTTGCCCGCTCTCGTTGACGAGTGCGACTCTTTAAGTGTGCCTTATTATAATGTGAAAACAAGTGGGGCTTACGCAAGAATGAAGTAGATTTTCCTTTTTGTTTCTTGTGCAGGCTTAAATATGCCTAGATTTTTACTCTGCCGGCGGCATAATAGTGCTCAACGTAGTATTTCTGTGTCAAGTCGCTCACTATAACCCCTCGTGATGATGAAGCGTGGACGAACTTGTTATCTTTCAGGTAAATGCCCACATGGGTGATGCTGTCGCCACTACCACCGTGAAAGAAAACCAGGTCGCCTTCGCGCAAGTCTTCCTTGTCGATGGGAAAACAGTTGTGGGCATATTGTAAACTGGCGCGACGTTCGAGCGACATGTCGTAGACCTTGAGATACACTTCCATTACCAACCCCGAGCAGTCGGTGCCCACTTGCTTGGTGTGGCCTCCACCGCTATAGGGAGTGCCTAGCCAACTCTTCAGTTCATTATAGAGCGCCTTGTTTTCGTGCCTGCCAAGCTTGATGTTGAGTGCTTTCCATTGGTCTTCAGTTGTTTGCGACCGGGTGGCATCAATGCCGCGTTCGTCAAGATTTCCGTCATCGTTGGGCTTTGTACGAGCCCAGTCGCGGTTGTGATGACCGCCATTGCGCCACACGGCACCCGGGGTGCGAGTTGTGCGGGTGGGGTAGTCGCTCAGGTCCTCACTTTGCTTTTTCATTATTCCACACGACGTGCTTCCTATTGCCATCAGCATTGCTGCGGCAGCTATGAGCAGATGATTTTTATGTCGTGTGTATATCATTTTTTCGTTAAATAATGGTGTGCCGGAATTTAGCTTGTGGCCGGCACACCAGTTTTTTGTGGAATTTCTGTTACTCCTCGGTTTTGGTTTCATTCTCGGCATTCTCTTCCTCTTTGGGTAAGAAGTCGGTCATGCCACTGTTGATGAGGATGTTATACCAGCTGATGAGCTTCTTGATATCGGTGTTGTACACGCGGTCTACATCAAAATCGGGTACTACACCCTTGAAAAACTCCTGCAAAGCCTCGGGTGTCTTATAGTCGGCAGTGTTGAGGGCTTTTGCGTCATATTTTGTCTTAATAGCATCAAGCACCTCGCCCAGAGGTTTGTCGCCGCTTTCGGTATACATTGAGATGTCGCCTAGCGAAATCACCTTGTCGCGCTGGTGAGCTGTGCTGCGTTTCTTGTCGGATATGTTTTCAACTATAATTACGTTCTTGCCGTAGGTCACGAGTTTGTATAAACCGGGGCGTCCCGAAATTGCCAAAATTTCTTTTAACATGATTTTTCTTTAATGTGATTATTAATAAATAATGTTATGTGATATTCGATTATTAGAGGTATAGTTTAACCTAATAGTTCAATAATCTTGTTGAGTGCAGCTTGCAAACCGTCCACGTTCTTGCCTCCAGCCTGAGCGAAACCTGGCTGACCGCCACCGCCGCCTTGAATGAGTTTTGCGGCTTCGCGAATGATTTGACCGGCATTCATGCCCTCTTTGCACAAGTCATCACTCAGCGAGATTGTGAGCATGGGCTTGTTCTTGTCGTGAGTGGCTGCGATGAAAGCGGTGCGAGGTTGCTTGTCGCCTTTGATTGAGAGCCCCAGTGCCTTCACTGTGTCGGAACTGATTTCGCCATAGAGTTGGAGCACGGTAATGTCGCCCACAGTGATTGCCTTGTTCATGAGGTCTTTTTTGATAACCTTAACGCGATCCTTGAGGAACTCGTCAACTTGCTTGTGCAGGCTGGCATTCTCAAGAATTGATTTGTTAATGGCTGCCATGATGTCGGGGGCGTTGTTGAACAGCTCCCTGATTCCCTTGATTGTGTCTTCGATAGCGTCGATGGTCTTCTCCACTTTCTCGCCAGTAATGGCTTCTATGCGGCGAATTCCTGCTGCAATAGAGCTCTCGCTCACAATCTTTATCATACCGATGTTGCCGGTGTTGTTCACGTGGGTGCCACCACACAACTCAACCGATTCGCCATATTTAATCACGCGCACCTTGTCGCCATATTTTTCGCCAAAGAGTGCCATGGCACCCATCTCGCGAGCCTCGGCGATGGGCATCTCGCGATGCTCTTCGCGTGCAATAGTTTCACGCACCAGAGCATTGGCGATGTGTTCCACTTGCCTTATTTCCTCGGGAGTAACTTTCTTGAAGTGTGAGAAGTCAAAGCGCAACATATTGGCGTCGACGTAGGAGCCTTTTTGTTCCACGTGATTGCCAAGCACTTGGCGCAGAGCATAGTGCAGTAGGTGAGTGGCAGTGTGGTTGCTGGCAATAGCTTGGCGTGCCTTGATGTCAATCTTGGCAATGAAAGTTGCGCTGGGATCTTTAGGCAGCTTTTTCACAATGTGAACGGGGAGGTTGTTCTCACGCTTGGTGTCGATGACTTCGATTTTCTCATCGCCGCACTCTAGCACTCCCTTGTCGCCCACTTGACCACCCATCTCGGCATAGAACGGTGTCTTGGCAAGCACCACTTGGTAAAATTCATTCTTCTTTTGTGCCACATGGCGGTAGCGCAGTATCTTGGTCTCGCATTCGTTCATATCATAGCCCACAAATTCGGTGTGGCCTTCCTCAAGCTCTACCCAGTCGCTGGCCTCAACGGCAGCGGCATTGCGTGCACGTTGCTTTTGCTTTGCCATTTCGGAGTCAAACTGTTCTTTATTCACCGTCATGTTGTTCTCTTTCAAGATAAGTTCGGTGAGGTCGAGAGGAAATCCATAGGTGTCATATAGAGTGAATGCCACAGCGCCGTCAATCTCAGTCTTGCCTTCGGCTTTAGCTTTGGCTATTACTCCCTCAATCATTTTCATGCCGGTTTCAAGGGTGCGCAGGAAAGCGTCTTCCTCTTCCTTGATAACGTGCTTGATGAGGTCGGCTTGGGCAGGAAGCTCGGGGTAGGCATCGCCCATCGAGTCGATGAGGGTGTCGACAAGCAGATGCATGAATGCTTCCTTGAAGCCCAGGAAAGTATAGCCATAACGCACAGCACGGCGCAAGATGCGGCGAATCACATAACCGGCCTTGGCATTGCTGGGCAACTGTCCGTCGGCAATCGAGAATGCGATGGTGCGCACATGGTCGGCAACCACTCGCATCGCCACATCGGTGTCGTGGTCTTTACCATATTCCTTACCTGCAAGTGTGCCAATCTTCTTGATTAATGGCTGGAACACGTCGGTATCATAGTTCGACTTCTTGCCTTGCAGAGCCATGCACAGGCGCTCAAAGCCCATGCCGGTGTCGATAACCTTGGCTGGCAGTGGCTCAAGCGAGCCATCGGCCTTGCGGTTATATTGCATGAACACGAGATTCCATATCTCTATCACTTGAGGATTGTCTTTGTTGACAAGTTCGGCTCCGGGAATTGCTGCTTTCTCCTCGTCGCTGCGCAAGTCGATGTGAAGCTCTGAGCACGGACCGCACGGACCGGTGTCACCCATCTCCCAAAAGTTGTCGTGGCGGTTGCCGTTGATGATGTGGTCTTTGGGTAGATGCTTCTCCCAGAATTTTGCTGCTTCATCGTCGCGACTAAGTCCCTCGGCGGGTGAGCCTTCAAAGACGGTGGCATACATTATGCTTGGGTCGAGTTTAAGAACGTCGACAAGGTATTCCCAGCTCCAGTCGATAGCTTCTTCCTTGAAGTAGTCGCCAAACGACCAGTTGCCGAGCATCTCAAACATGGTGTGATGATAGGTGTCGTGTCCCACTTCCTCCAGGTCGTTGTGCTTGCCACTCACGCGCAAGCACTTTTGTGAGTCGGCAACACGGCGCCATTGTGGATCTTTGTTGCCCAAAATAATGTCTTTAAACTGGTTCATGCCAGCGTTGGTGAACATGAGTGTGGGGTCGTCCTTTATCACCATGGGTGCCGATGGCACAATGTGATGGCCGTGATTTTCAAAGAATTGCTTGAACGAATTGCGGATTTCTTTTGCTGTCAACATAGTGTGATATTATGTGTTTTTTTAATAATTTACTCATCGATTTCTTGCCGGTTTTACAAGAATGTTGTAATTTAGCACGAAAAATTTGCGACAAAATTAGTGCAAACCGAGAGAAAAAACAAATTTATTTGGTTTTTTCCAAGGTGCAGCCTAATTT
>AUXO010987719.1_pt1 | contig 10411 bp, 10 predicted proteins | sample 768731 | NCBI WGS metagenome assembly AUXO01 (sample SAMN02715735, study PRJNA202380) | gut metagenome | biome: sheep rumen | host: Ovis aries | place: New Zealand: Palmerston North | reverse complement strand
CCTCATCAGATGCTTCATAGCTGTTAGGCACGTTTACGGCGATCTCAGCCGATGCGTAACGGGCAACATTACGTGTGATTGTCCCATTCTGTGTGATATTGATTTCAACGGTTCCCTCTGCTTCACCGCCACCGCCACCTGCTCCACCATTGTCGAGAATCTTCTGATAGTAAATTTCTTCACGGGTGCGAGGACCATCTTCCTGCATCCTTTCGGGTAAATCAGTTTCTCCTGCAATAGCTGAAAGGTAATGCTCCCTTCTTGTGCGTGGCTCAATTTCACTTGGAGTTCCGTCTGAAATTGACCTCAAAAGTTTTTCTTCATTTGTCCTTGGTTCTAAATCTGCCATAGATTACTCCTGTTTATCAGTATTGTCCGAATACTTCCAGTTCTTGCCATTGCGAATGTACTTTGTATAAATGCCGTTAAATTTCCATCCATATTTGTTCATGATGATGTCAATTGCTCCGTTTGTGCATGTCGGATAATTCGGAACTCCGTTCGCTTCACAATATGTCTGCATCGGCGATGTAGCAAGCATCATGTTTGCAGGACTGCTTTCGTTGTCGGGATGGTGTTCCCATCCGTTTACGCTGATAACAGTATCGGGATTAACGTTATTGATAAAAGCAGGAATCAGATTGTTCGCTCCGTTATCCCATCCATGATGTGGAGCAGTCATGATGTTTGCTTTCCGCAATGTACCGCCAACTTTTCTCTGACCAATCGGACCGAGATCAGCGGCGAAATTGATTGCATTCAGACCGAAGTCAAGATAACAGCAGAGCGACCAGTCATTGTAATTCCTTGAGTAATAAGAACCGCTTGAATCCGAATAAACTGAATGGTCGCAGTTGTAGAACTCAAGTGTGATTCCATCACCAAGATCAACTTTGTCGCCATCTGAAGGTCTGACAATCGTGCAGGAATTGTTATTCAGAATTTCAGTAAGCTGTGTTTGCCTGTCAACCAATGTACTTGGAGTATCTCCACTGATATGAGAAATAGCGGATTCTGTCAGAGCCATTGGAAGGAATGCCGTCATGCCTGTGATGTCGATGTTATTCTCCATTGTGGATTGCGTCATCAGATTGATAATGCCTGTATGATCACTGTGGTAATGCGACTGGACATAATAATCAATATGACGGACTCCTCTGTTTCTGAGCATGTAATAGAATGCTGTGTATGACTGCATCAGATGGGAATCAATCAGCAGATTTTTGCCGTTCGGCAACTGGATTAGCTGTGCCTGTCCGGATGAATAACTCTGTCCTGCACCCAAACCGATGAATGCGATTTTCGCCACCTTATCAACCGCTCCATCTGCGCTAATCAGACGGATTGAATAGTTGGCAGTAATCGTACTGGGAACGATCAGAGCATAGTCTGTATTTCTTGTGGCAATTCTGATATAAGCATCGGATGTAAACACATAGTTTGTGCTCAGATTACCTGCGTACAATCTTTCAATCCATGTGCCTGTAGAATCATACGATTCGATGATGATGTACATGGTTGTGTTGACTCGCTTGATATATGATCCTGCTTTCACATGCATGATGTCGCCTGTGACAAGCCACTGCTTTGAATAGGAAGCAGAAGAGAAATCGGGAAGATGGTTATTGATTGTACCGTTATGGAAAATCGGAGTGATCACATTCCGTGTAACTTCACTGCCAAGGTCTGTAACCGCATATACATTCGCTGTTGATCCGCTCACTGGAGTGGTCAGAATCAGCCATGTTGCTCCTGTCGGAACGGTGAGGATGAAATCACCTTCGCCGTATGTCTTATCACCAACTCTGACTACTGTTGTGCCTGTCGGTGTTGCTGAAGCATTCTGAAACTGAAAACGGTCATCAGATTTCACTCTGATCCTTGTACCTGCTGTGACTGCATATTTGAGGAGGTTGTAATCGGTATTCCATGAGCAATGGCCATCGGAAGGATTCAGACGATAACTGGCAATAGTTTCCGTAAGATACAATGGATCACTGGAAAACAAGGCATCATTGACTTCGCCGTTACCGCCGTCAGTTATTGCACTCCTTAACTCGTTAATCTCATCTCCAACCGCTTTTGCGTCCGCCCCCTGTCCTGCCTGTGAAAGCGTTGAATCAACTGTGATCAGCTGATTATTACATGCCGTTTCAACCGCTTCTGCAATATCAATCAGTGATTCTCGGACATCTTTGCCATATTGGGCTGAGCGGAAATTTTCTTTTTCTTCTGTAAAATCTACATTAGCCATATTTTAAGCTCCTTCAGTAATTACATACTTGTTTCTATTTGTTTCGGTTAATGAGCTGATGGTTAACTGTGTTGCCCCGAAGGTATAGATATTATTTTTCGGATGCGCCAAATCATAAACAATTTTGGTGCAAAGGAAATATGCATCAATACCATGTGGTACGCTCACTACCCGAACCATATCACCCAACCTAATACGTGCAATATTGACATTCAGCAAATGCAAATCAACCGCTTTCAAGGTGATTGTCATTGCTTCCTGTATGCCTTCATTCAGATATTTGGTTGCCTCTGTCCGCAACTTCGCCACGTCCGTAATCTCATCAAAAAACACGGTTTTTTCTATACGTCCATAGCGATCAATAGCGGACTGGTTTATTACAAACGATGGGTTAGTCAATCCAATACGCTCGCCATCAACTTCCTTCCCGAAAGGACGCACGGCAGTGAATATCTGACTGCCATCTATGTAATCCTCATAATCGACAAGGTTTGTGCCGAACTGAATAACCTGTGAGGATGTCCTTGCATATGATGAAAGCAACTGCACACCCGTTTCACTCTTTGTCAGATACGGCACCGCAAATGCTCCCAATCCATTCAAAAGCACGTTGTTAAATTCTGTCCATGCATCTGAATTGTTTTCCTGCTCAATGGTAACCTTTCCCGAAAAATCTGTATATTTGTAGATGATCTTCCGGTCATCCGTTGCCCTTGAATTGTATCTAGTCAAAAACTCTTTGCAAAGGTCGGCAATCTCAATATTTGTATATTTATATGGTAATAATTGCCTATCGGAAAGCCATGCGAGGAACCCCTCACAAATCCATTTTTTATTGTTGAGCATGTCCCTCTGAGGTTTCAGAGGTCTGCCTCGCCAAATAACATAGTTGCCCATTCTGACGTCAATTGTTGACTTCAAAAGATGTACTTCATCATACATGACGGAAGACTTCGGCAATGTGAACTCAAATGAACCTGCACGATTGACTTCCAATGTCAATTTCGGATCAATCAACGGATATTCCTGCAACCCTGCCGCATAAAGCAATTTGTTATCACAATAAACATAGAAATACTGTGAATCTTCACTGCCTAAATCTGCGGGCGGGTCGGGTAATGGCTCATCGTGGTCGCTCGGTGAAGGTGCGGGCTTCACAGTAATAGTTGGGAAAGTAACCGATACTGTTGAGCTGACCGTTCCCCACGCATGTGTACTTGAATTGGTTTCAAAATACGCATTGACAACCAAGTTGCCGGTGAATTCGCCACTGGAATTATGGCTAACGGTGATCTTTTTTGCAGTGGTAAGATCACTGATCCCGTTGTTCTGCGAGAAAGTGAATGCAAAGTTATCAGTGCTTGTTTTTCCATCTAACTTTGCCGTGTACGAATGGCTGTCATTGTTGTAAATCCAGTAATTCCACTGGTTGCGTTGCCATTTCGTATACAGCGTTGTTTTGTTGTTGACCTTATCCTGTCCAATCCAACCGACTAACCGAATTGAACTCCAATAACTACCTAAATAGCTAGTAAATTCAGCAATCGTCTGAGCTTTTGATTCACTGTTTGCAGTGATGTTCATAATGAACCACCCCTATAATCAATCAACACGGTTGCATCGTTGTTACTGAAGGTCAATGTATACTCACGATTGAACATAACGAACTGCGGAACGGTATTGAAACCCTCACCCAATGCATAAATATGATTATGATCATTGTCGATCTGCATCCGAATCGGGAACCATTCGTAATTATCATCAATTCTTCCCTCTCCGACCCTTGTAACAATGAATGTCGGAATTGTAGGTTTCGGCGATCCGATGATTGTCACCACGGTATCGTGATCCTGTGAAACTTCGACTTCACCGTATTCACGTATGACACCCGTCTCGAAATTGAACGGATCCCATAACCATGGATCGGTAGAATCCACGATTTCATTTTTATAGGCATCTAATACATACGACAGGTCAACCTCGCCCCAATTTCCTGCCAACGGTATGAAATTGCCGACTTGCCAACGCCCCATGTAGTAATATTCGGGTTCGTCATCTACCTCTGCCCTCAAATATTTACCATGCAGAAAATTCTTCAGTTTATTGAAGCGGACACGTACAGATTTACCATTATCAAAGAATCGGAACCGCAATGTTCCTTGTCTAGAATTAAAAAGCGGGTATCCTGTCAACACCTCACTTAAGTCTAAGGCATTGTCCGATCCCGCTATTTCAACATACTCTTCTTTTAATTTTGGAGTTGCAATTTCGATCTTTCCCGCTTTGACTGGAATCAATCCCCATTCATCCCATGTGTTAAATGTACCGAATGTGATTGTATAAAATGGTCTATTACTCATGATCAAATACCCCTTGAATTGAATACTGCAAACGAGCCTAAATTTGCATCAACATTCGGCGATACAGCACCCGCAATGGCTCCGGTATCCAACACAATCTGTAAACGTGTAATGTCTTCCCTCAATCCACGTATTTCATTTACTATCGCCTCTGAATTGACATTGCCACTAGAAACGGCTTTCAGACTATTGATGTATTTTGCTTCCGACATCAAAAGCTCGGAACCAACTCCATCACTGAATCCTTTGAAACCTTGAGTAGTTGGCAATACGGTATTCTGCGGGAATTTAATGATCCCATTGTACGCTTTTTTATACCAATCAATGCTGAATTTCGGCGCAGATGGCGGGATAAGGTTGAAACCACCTGTGATGCTGATATGTGGCATCTTCAGTTTTGGTAATGACCAACTGAAATTGAAAAAAGATTTAATCTTTTCGATGGCCGTTCGTACCTTTTCTTTTGCTGATTCCATGGCCTCGCCGATTTTGTTTTTTATCTCATCGAATTTATCAGCAAGCAACCCCGCCTTCTCTTTCAAATTGTCCCATGCTCCAACGATCCAATCTTTGACGGACAGAATTTTTTCCCATAATTTCTGAGCACCCGCCTTGATTGCTTCCCATGCATTTATCACGGCATTACGGAATCCTTCATTTGTATTCCATGCGGTCATAAGAGCCGCCACAAGGCCCGCTATAACAGCAATGACAAAGCCAACGGGATTCGCCGCAAGAACAGCATTAAGGGCTGTAAATGCTACTGTTACACCTTGAATAATCGATGTGAAATTAATTGCGATAGAAAGGACTCCAAAGGCTGTAGCCAATCCGACCACTATCGGTGCCCATGTATCGAATGAATCAATCATACCCGTCAACCACTGAACAAAATCACGGATTATTGGTGTCAGATCATCTGAAATCTTTATCTGCAATCCCTCAAAAGCTGATTTCAAAAGGGTAATATCACCCTCAAGGTTATCCAACTGGGTATCAGCCATTGCCTGTGCTGATCCGCTTGTGTTATCGAATGCCTTCTGTAATTTTTCCAACGATGTCGGCATTGCGCTCAAAACATCATCCATATCAACACCCGCATCGGCGGCATTCAATATAGATTCGATGAAAAGATCAGCATTTCCATTTGCTCCCGCAAGTGCATAGTCAACATCCTCTGCCGATACGCCGAGCTTTTCAAAGCTCTTGCGGAATTTATCAAAATTAAGACCCTTTCCCAACTTGCTAAACTGCTCGTCAAGTGATGCCGTTGTATACCACGCCCCATCAATTGCCGTTTCCAACTCATTCCACCTGTCTGTAGATGCATTGAGCAGTGCATTTACAGCCGCAATATCTCTTGCATTGAACATTTGGCTTAATGCATCCAACCTCTGTTCATCTGTCAGACTCGACATTGCTGAATTGAGTTCGGGGAAAATATCGCTGAAGGATCGCATATTTCCTTCAGCATCGAAAATATTTAATCCGAGCTTTTTAATCCACTCGGCACCTTCTTTTGTCGGTGATGATAATTTCAGAAGGATATTACGCAGATGTGTGCCGCCTTCTGATCCCTTCATAGAGTTATCGGCTAGGATGCCGAGAACTTGGCTTAATTCGGTTGTACCGCCTCTCATATATGATGCGGTACCGCCTACTGTCAGCATCGCCTCGCCCAACTGCTCAACGCTTGTGTTGGTTTTAGATGCCGTCTTTGCCATTTTGTCAACCATGGCAACGGTGTCTTCCTGTGAAAGATTTAAAGCTGATGAGGCATCGGTAACCATATCCGATGCCTTCGCTAAATCCATTCCACCCGCCGCCGCCAATGACAGAACTGTTGGCAACATATCCATTGATTTCTGCGTATCATAGCCCGCTAATGCCATGTAATTCAATGCATCTGCCGCCTGTTTCGCAGAAAATGCTGTGTTTGCGCCCATGAACTGAGCATATTCTCTGAGGTTTCCGCTGAACTCACCATAGGCTGTATCAACCGTTCCAACCTCGTTGGCCAGTTCATCCATCGTCTTTCCGAGAGTAGCCGCAACCTGTGACATGGATGAATCGAACTCAGCTCCGGTTTTTACAGATGCCCCTGCAAATGCCGCCAATGCCGCCGCTCCAACACCTGTTGCTTTCAGCATGCCCGATTTCATCTTGTCTGCTGATCCCTCAGCCTTTTTACGCATGGAATCTAGGCCTTTTTCATATTCTTCGGAATCAAGAGTCAGCTTTGCCACCAGTGTTAATAGATCCATCGGTGCGCCCCCCCTAATGCTTTTAATTTTTTTCTGATGGAATCTTTAATTTCATCAGCTGTGCGGGTTTCTTCGGGAACATTTTTGAATAAATCAGCATATCTGATATTCAAATTTCCGAATATCCGCATTGAATCAGTCATGTAAATGCGGTACGCATGCTCTTTTTCATATTGCCGATATCGAGCATCAACGTACCGCATGAAATGACTTACTTTTCGTGAACCTCTGTAGTCGCCGTAACAGAGCCACCAAAGTTCTCCGTGATCTCTTGCGGCGTAAAAAAAAGTCCCTGCACAGTAGGGTTGTTAATAACTTCCATGAGCTTTGCAGGAATTTCAAGTGCTGTCGGCTTATAATCCTCAAACGGTACACCTTCGCACACTGACAAGAAACGGAGAACCGTTTGCGGATGTCTTTTGAGTGAATATGAAATAGCCTTGTATTTCTGATCAGTTTTAAGGCAGTTTGCGATCACTGGATCAGCCGCCAATTCGGCAAATGGCATCATAAGATCACCCAATAACTCAATCGCTTCTGCGCCTGTTGCTTCCAACAATTTCATGTTGTTATTCTCCCTTCTGCTTTATTTCAATTGCCCTGTGACGGATTCACAGGTGTTGTTGATTCTGTTGATGCATCAATGGAATAAAATTCCATCGGCATTGTTTCTTGATCGTCAATTGACACATGTCCGGTCAGTTCAATACTGATCTGACCTTTTCCGTTCTTGGTTGTCTGAAGGCTGAAACCCGCTGTTGAAAGGGCATTGATCAGCTTAACCGCAACCAATCCACCATCAGCCTTATCGCCGACCCACCAAAGGTCAGCAAAATCGGTCTGTTTGAGGTCTTTTCTCGGCACGATTTTTCCACTTGAAGCGGTTACATCAGCCGCACCAAGGGAATACCGGATCAGCTCAACAGATGTTCCGAGGGCTGTCGTGGACATTCTGCAATCCCAACTATCAAGGTGCTTCAGCTCCTTCATGTTGTTCGGACAGTTGTCAACATCCTCGCCGAAATCGGAATATGTCGGCTGACAAACAACATTGATGCCGCCTGTTGTCGCTGTGATGATATCCTCATCAGCAGGATCAGTCGGACTTGAAGGATCAAACGACTTTAACAGGATGCCCGCATCCATCTGAAGGCTCTGAAATGTGTTCTGTGGAATTTTTGTAAATCTTCCCATGTTTTAACTCCTATGCAATTACATGCATGATCATCGACAGATATGCGTGTTTCAAACTCATTGCAACATCTTCGTCAACCCTTTCAAACGGGCTGAACTGACAGAAATCATCTTCTTTGAAAAGCCAAATATTTCCACCATCGCAGGGAATCCGCTTCCCTTCCCCGATTTCATTTGCAATGTTGTCACACAACTCTGTTATTGCGACATATGAGGTGTCTGCATACCAAACACTTGCTCTGTATGCAGTAGTTCCTCTCCAATCGGGCTGTCGCAATTCATATGTGATGTAGGGCAATACAGCATCACTGGGAATGTCATCCTGCACATATGCGGGTATGCCAAAACCGCTCCAAAAGTCATATAAAGCCTTTGCAACGTTTTTCATTCCAGTTCCCATCTTTCCGCTGTAACTTGCCCGAAATTGATTGCTGAAAATGTAGGACTTGCGTTGTCCTTCATATTGGACTTGACTCTGAATGTCTGTCCATCTTCCACCCGTTTAAATACATCCATGAATTCCAACGGGGTTTCCTTCGGTACGGAGACCGTGTACAATTCTGTGATCCCATCCCTCTCGGCAATCCGAGCATCCAGTGTCGAATCCTTTAATATTGCCGCCTTGAACGGAGCACCAGTTTCCCATACATTTGTCCATCCACCATACCCATCGGGAACCCGCCGTTTTTCCATGAATACGCAATTAGTCATCATTCTTTCATATAACATCGCTCGTTCTTCTCCATCTTCTGAGCTGACTTGCAAATACATCTTTCCAAGTGATCGGCGTTCCGGAACTGGATGAACTGGAGCCACTGGATCGTGATCCTTTGCTATATGAATAGTTGTTGAATGATTCAGAAACAAATGGTGAATAATTCTCGGAATCTACACCGCCGTATTTCTCGTTCCATGCCTTAATATCAACTAAAAGGGCGGTGACAGCCAAAGGGACTGCCATCGCCCATACTTCTCCCTCAAATTCTTCATCGAGGAGATCATTGCAAGGATATTTGTAGACTCCATCATTAAGGATAGAGCCTACAATACGGAAATACTGCCCGCTGATTAGAAATTCCGCATCAATAACACCATCTGAAATGTTAAATGTGCCTTTGTGAATGCCGTCCTTCGCTAAAAAATAGTTGTGGACGTACCCACAAAATTCATCCATCAGCGTTTCCATGATTTACGCCTTTATTCTGTTACGGTTGCGATCCACAGAGAATCCGGAGAATACAGGACAGGCATAAACAGAGCAGATGCCTTAGTCCACAGGACAGCAGGGTCTTTTTCAGCCCACTGTGAAATGTAGACATACGGTCTGTCTGTGGAAGGTCTTCCATCAAGATACTGCGGTACGTCAGCCTCGGGCGGGTTACCCCAAAGACCTGTGCCGAGTGTGTTGCCGACTGTCACGCCAAAGAATGTGACCTTATCATCGGGGAAATAACGTGCCTGTTTAATAACAGGTCTGCCATTTGTGATCTTCGGATTCGGCAGTGCATAGGTCAGATCATTTGTGATGATTCTGTTGATACCGAATTCTTCGGAAAGGTAATCATTAAACTGGCTCTGCTTTACAAGCTGACCCGCCTGTGCATTGCCATTGATTGCAATCTGCAGGGCTTCATTCTTGCGCATCTTGGTGATGTTTGCACGGGATGTAACCATACCTGTGATCACTACACCCTTTGCCAGTGCTCTTTCGATGATTGCCTGTAACTGATCGGGAATAACGGCAGATGCGCTCACATCAAGTGTGAGATTTGTCTGATTTGTCGGAACACCGTAATCCACTGTCAGATCAAGGTTGTTTTCCTTGATTGTGACTTTACCAGTGGACAGCAGTTCGTTCTTTGCAACCTTGGAACGGGTGAATACCTGTTCAGCAAGACGGAAGCCGTCATTCAGAACATAATCATACAGCTGAGTTTCGTTCTGAACGCCTCTACCGATCAGAGCACGGAGTCTTTCGGACTGGTTGATCTTAACCTTGATCAGACCCTTTTCAATGTTGTAGTGGTCGATAGGAGTTCTGAATGTCTTCTGTGCTTCAGTATCAAATCCATGGAACTGTGCCATAACCGGAATCTGATATTCAGAAGCAATGCTTTCCCATTCAGCGACAAGGTTATCCGTTTTTGTATCGCCGAACAGGCTGTCAATCGGATCATTCTGTCTTGTGACGTCAAAGCCGACATTCAGCCAGTCTGTTGCGGGGATTAAACCCATTACATTGTTTTCAAATCTAGGCATGTTTCACACTTCCTTTCTTATTCCTCGGGACGAGTAACAGTCGGTTCTGTTACAAACTTAATTCCGAGTGCTTCAAGTGC